>Ga0078894_10000344_pt1 | contig 31841 bp, 23 predicted proteins | sample LauGreSu1BDMLBSD_2_FD_67506 | JGI IMG/M metagenome (GOLD analysis project Ga0078894, IMG submission 67506) | Freshwater lake microbial communities from Lake Michigan, USA - Su13.BD.MLB.SD (version 4) (version 4) | ecosystem: Environmental > Aquatic > Freshwater > Lake | place: Lake Michigan... | reverse complement strand
TTTATAGTAACTGTACCTGATGCAGAAGTGCTTATACATCCTGTTACAGTATCGGTAATTACTACAGAATATACTCCAGAAGTAGTGGTTACAAAAGTATTCACATTGCCAGGGTTAGTTACTCCAGCTGGAACGGTCCATGCATAAGTGTAAGTTCCCGCTACTCCAGGTGTTGCTGTTACTGTCGCGTTAACTCCACATTCTGTTGGACTATTAACTGTTACCGTTGGAATTACTGGATCTATAAGAGCTATTGTTGTCGCATAAGGATAATTACAATTATTTAAGCTTAAATTGAAATTTGAATAGTTTCCAGCGCTTAAACCATTAATAATAATTGTGCCTGATGCATCCGAAACTAAATTATTAGGGCCAACAGGAGTGGTCCCCTGGTTATAAGAAACACCGTATGAAGTATTTGGCTCTAAACCAGATATAGAAATTGATCCATTTACACCTCCACATGTTGAAGGATTGGCACTTGCATAACTAGGCTGTGCTTGAATTTTAAATGTTGCTGTATAATAAGCTCCACTATTATCAACTACATAGTTTTGATCACATCCTGTTGCAGTAGTATCACTTCCTGTTAAATCATAGTAAACTTGTAATACATAATTTCCCGGAGGGTATGCCGTTAAGTCAACTGGTGAATAAGGGTTTGTTGTGCCATTAGGAACGACTCTTTGCCATTTTTGATCCCCAGGATTACAAGGCCCGCCTGTTGGGAAAGTTCCACCTGAACAATTGTCAAATAAAGGCAAATCCATAACTTGGAATGCGCCAGGAGTAGTACTTGCAGGATAAACTCTATAATTTAATCGAGCGCTACAGAAGTTAGATGATGGTGTTTTAAATGTTTTGATCTCTGCTCCTCTTAAGATAAGATTATTAGAGTTTTGAACATATGTACCAAAATTTGTATTTGGGAAAACATTTGATGCTGGGCCAATTAAATTAGCTCCTGAACCATCTGTATTAAAGAAATTAGATGTAGCACAGTTAGTTAACCAAACGGCACTTGCAAAAGTACCTGGAGCACAATAATTAACTGTAACTTGAACGGTTGAAGGAGTAGCACATTGACCAGGATCTGGGTTAAATGTATACGTACCAGTAGCGGTATTACTAACTACATTTGGTGTCCATGAACCAGTTATGGCTGTAGGAGTGTTTATTGAAGATGTTGGCAAAGTTGGAGCTGTAGAGCCAAAACAAATTGGCGCTGGGGTATTAAATAAAGTTGTAACACTATTATTAACAGTAACATTTAATGTTGTTGGCACAGCACACTGACCAGCATTTGGTGTAAATGTATAAGTTGCATTTCCAGCTACAGAGGTGTCAATAGTTGCAGGAGACCAAACCCCAGTAATTCCTGTAGTATTAGTTGATGTATTTGGAAGTAACGGCGCAGTATCCCCCTGACACAATGGACCCACAGGAGCAAATGTAGGAGTAACTGGTGTTAGTAAGTTTAATAATATATTTTCTTCTTTTACTACAAATGTTCCATCACAAGCTGTATAGGTTGCTTTTGCTGTTAAATTAGTGTCGTTTGTTACACAAACAGTTGTGCTTAAACTAGTAGTTAAAGGAGCTCCATCTTGTAGCCATTGGAAAGTAACATTTGAGTTTCCTGTTGGTAAAAATCTCCAAGCCTCATTAGTTGCAGACCATGTTCCTGTATTTCTTCCAGGTGGAACTACGGCATTAGTTCCTGTTGCGTTTTGAATTCCAATAACTCCACTTCCTGAATTCCATGTTGTACAAGATGTTCTGTCTTTAATATAAATATCTATAACATTAGAAGTTTCATATAATACCAATTGACTTGTTTGTAATCCAACATTTACCCCACAGCTAAATTGTGCAACATTAGAAAAATTAATTACAAAAACTCTACATGGGGCAAGTCCTAATACTTGATAATTTATATTTGGCTGTGCCGGTGGAGTTGTAATTCCTGGTTGAATATCTTGATAAGGAGCATAAATTGCATTTAAAATTGGGAAATTCGTAGCCGGTATTTGAGCAGTAAATGCCCATGGACATGTTGGCCCCGCAGGATAACTATTAAAAGATACTACCCCATTTGATCCAATATTTAAAGATGTATAAGGTACGCCATAAAAACAAAATTTAAATGGTATTGGTAAATCTCCCGACCAAACATCATCTGTGTTTACAGATACTTGCGTTCCTCCAGTAAAAGGGAATGGCGGAGCGTAGGTTGTTGAGAAAACACTATAAGAAGTTGTGTCTTTTGAATCAGTATAACTAGCTGTTAAATTAACACAGTTATTGTCTGGGCATACGTCTAATACACCAGGACTAGTGGTGGTTAAGTTCAAAGAAACTCCCGCACAACTTGGCAATGGAGGATTTATATATAATGCAATTCCTATGCTCCATAAACTAATATCAGTTGATGAACATATAGCTCTAACATATACATCATAAAAAGTACCAAATGCTAATCCTGTAAGTGTAGCTGGGTTAGTATTTACAATAGTCCCTGTTGAGCCTGGCCCAGGTGCTGGTGAACCTTGTGGTAAATAAATTATCTCCCATTGAGTAGCCGTTCCATTCTCAGTCCAACTTACTGCAGCTGTAGTATCTGAGGTAGATCCTGCCGATACACCGGTTGGTCTAGGACATGTTGGAGGAGTACATATTGTTGTGTCGCTAAATAATAACGTGTTTTGTAAATTAGTTCCAGGAGTGTGAGTAAATATTACATCCCCTAAGAAACTAGTTATTTTAACACCTACTTCAGTAGCAAAAGCCCCTCCTGCATTCCAAAACAATTGGAATGTTCCTGGGCATAATGTAACAGAAACGGGAATTGGTGTAGTATTTTCAGCATCTGTTGGCCCAGTAAGTGTTGCTATTGTGACTCCGTTTTGAATAATACTCATGGTATTTCCATTCCATCCATCACCAAAGGTATCAGAAACAGTAAAGATATAATTACATGCATTATCACATGGCGTTGTAGTCACAGTTTTTGGTCCAGACCATGAACTAAATGTTGTTGCATCACATGCAGCTCTTACATAAAAATCATAACAGGTTGATAGTGTTAATCCGGTAACTGAAAATGGATTAGTACCAGCCGAAATTACACCCGTAGTTACAGTGGCAGATGGTGCAGGCGAACCACAAGGCAAAGCAATAACTTGCCATGCTGAAGGTACAGTAGTATCTGGGTTTGCAGGTTGAACCCAATTCAATGTAACTGTTGTACTTTGAATCGAAGTAGCTGTAATTACAACTGGTTTTTGACATGCTGGTGCTGGCGCACAAGTAACGTTTGCTAACCATCCTGCTCTTGTTGTTGTTCCGTTTGAAGTAAATACAAATGTTAAACATCCATCAGCTGAAGCAGATGTCACTGCCTGAGGAATTGTTGTTCCTGAATAGGTAGCCAATAAAGTTCCTGTAGTTCCGGTTCCACTATAAACTCTTAATAAGTCGTTGTTTAATTCTGTGTCAAAAGCATTAAATGTAACGGTAACTTGATCCCCAGGATTTGTTGGACAAATTGTAGTAGTTGCTCCTGCTGTTGCTGCGTTGGTATTATTCGCATAGTTACCTGATAATCCACCTGGATCTACAAAGTTACCTCCACAAATAGGCGGAGCAATTGGTGTGGTTGCAGTTACGGGTCCTGCCCATATACTTGAACTTGATGAAGAACATACTGCTCTCACATAAAAATCATAACAGGTTAATGGCGTTAATCCAGTAACAACAAATGGATTTGTTGGTGCTGTAATAACTCCCGTTGCAGTTGCTGTTGGTACTGGAGATCCGCATGGCAATGCAATAACTTCCCATGCACTTGCAACTGTAGTATCAATGTTTGCAGGCTGTATCCAATCTAATTGTACCGAATTATATAAAACAGTTGCAGATGGTGCTGTTAATACAACAGGTTTTTGACATGAAGGTGCGGGTGCACATGTTACATTTGCAAGCCAACCCGCAGCGGTTGTGGTGCCGTTGGAAGTAAACACAAAAGTTAAAGTGCCGTCTGGTGATGCAGATGTAATTGCTGGAGGGATGGTTGTTCCAGAATATGTACCTAATAAAATACCACCTGTACCATTTCCACTATACACTTTTAACACATCATTATTCAGTTCTGTATCAAAGGCGGTAAAAGTGACTGTAACATAATCACCGGCTGTAACTGGTTGAATTACAGTAGTGGCGTTAAGTGATGTTGCAGCAGTATTGTTTAAATAAGGTCCAGCTATTCCACCAGGATCTACAAAGTTTCCGCCACAAATAGGCGGTGCAATTGGAGTAGTAGCAGTTACAGGGCCCGTCCAAGAACTTGAACTTGTTGGAGAACAAACTGCTCTAACATAAAAATCATAACAAGTCAACGGATTTAAACCGGTAACAACAAATGGATTAGTCCCTGCGGATATTACTCCCGTTGCTGTTGGAGCTGGAGCTGGAGACCCACAAGGTAATGCTATAACTTCCCAAGCAGATGCTACAGAATTACCTGGATTTGCAGGCTGTGTCCAAAATAATTTTACTGAATTATAGAGTACTGTATTAGAAGGTGCGTTTAATAATATTGGTTTTTGGCAAGGTGGGGCTGGTGCACAACTAACATTTGCGAACCACCCATTTCCTGTAACAGTTGAATTTGAAGTAAATACAAAAGTTAAACAACCGTTCGCTGTTGAAGAAGTGATAACAGGAGGAAGTGTAGTTCCTGAATAAGTCCCTAATAAAGTCCCCCCTGCTCCAATTCCATTATAAACTTTTAGTAAATCATTATTTAATTCTGTATCAAATGAAGTAAATGAAACTGTTGCTTGCTGTCCAGAATTGTTTGGAGGGCATATAATTGTAGTGGCATTTAATGTAGCTGCAATGGTATTATTTGCATACTGCCCAGCAATTCCGCCTGGATCTACAAAATTTCCTCCACAAATGGCTGGTGCAATTGTTGTTGTAGCTGAAAGAGGTCCTGTCCATGAACTAGTTGTTGTAGGATCACAAACTGCTCTAATATAAAAATCATAACAAGTTAACGGAGATAATCCTGTTACTATAAATGGGCTTGCAGTTATTGCCGTTCCTGCTGTTGTAGCATTAGGTGCGGTAGAGCCACATGGTAGTACAAGATATTCCCAAGCTGAAGCAGTAGTCCCATTAGGATTTGCAGGCTGTGTCCAATTTAAATTAACAGTGAAGTATGATACTGAAGTAGCGTTAAATAAAATAGGTTTTTGGCATGGTGGCGCTGGTGCACAAGTCACATTGGCAACCCACCCTGCAGCTTGAGTAGTTGTATTGGAAGTAAATACAAAAGTTAGACTTCCGCTAGGTGATGAGGAAGTAATAGAAAATGGCACGGTAGGTGTTCCAGAATAGGTTGCTAATAATGTCCCTGATGAATTTGGACCATCATAAACCTTTAATAAATCGGTATTTGCTTGAGTATTAAATGAGGTAAAAGTAACAGTTACTTGGTCGCCAGCATTTGTTGGGAAGATTGGATAAGTAATGGTTGAGCTGTTTGCATAATTTCCTGCTTGACCTCCAGCATCTACAAATAATCCCCCACAAACTGGGTCTGCTACTGCTGTAGTAAAAGGGAAAGGTCCTGTCCATGGGCTAAAAGTTGTTCCGGCTCCATCGCAATCTGCTCTTACCCAATATTGATATGCGGTATCTGGTGTTAATCCAGAAGCTGTAGTTGAAGTACTTGAATTTGTAGTAGTTCCTGCAACAGTGGGTATTGGAGACCCAGCTGGTTGAACTATATATTGCCATGATGTATAGGTTGCTGGGCTTGTCCAACTTAAATTAGCCCCTGTAGGTGTAATTGCACTAACCGCTAAAGCTGTAGGGGGAGGGCAATTTAGTTGCTGTATTAATAGTGAATATGGATAAGTTTGAGTAGCAGCACTTGACGAAAGAACAATAATGTAAGTTTGTCCAGCCGTTACGTTCAAACTCGGAATGTTTCTTACGCCATTTGTTGTATTTGCAACACCCGCCAAACAAGTAACTCCAACATTGGCACATCCTTGGTATACAAATATCCCAGAATTGGTTGCCCCTGGAGTCATTGTAATACTGATAGCTCCTGTTGTAGCAGCTGTATAAGTATAAAAAACATCGTTACCAGCCATAAAATTAGTTGCAGTTCCTGCGCAAGCCGCAGGTTGAGTGGCATCTGTGGTGTCACTATAATTTGCGGTTGTATCTGTAGTGGTATAGGGTAAAGTGGGAGGGATAATTATTGCTGTAGGACATGTTAATCCTGGGGTTAAAGTAATAAAGTTAAATGGTCCAACCCAGGCACTATCACTATCAGCACATTTTGATCTGACATAATAAGCATATCCAGTTGCCGGAAGTAACCCGGTTGCATTATAAGGTAAAGCGCCATTATAAACTGTTCCAACTCCAGTAGGGAGACCCCCAGCAGTAGTGTTTACAATTTCAATCTCCCAAGAGGTAGCTGTGGTTGCTGCCCATGATAAATTAGCAGAAGTAGTAGTAATACCTGTTGCAGATAATGAAGTACTTACTGGAGGAATACATTGTTGAACAATTTTTACATCATCAACATACCAACTATTTCCGCTTAATGCTCCAGTAGGTTGGGTAAACACTTTAACGAACGCAAGATACACTTGTTGACCAGCATAAGCAGAAAGATTTACCGTTTTTAATTCATATATATTGAAAGTTGCCACTAATGGATTGGCATTATTCCAGGTTTGTAAAGTTGTAGTATAATTTGCTGGCGTTGTTTGCGATCCAGCAGTTGTATTGGTATTAACTTTAATCAAATAACTAACATCGGCTGTAGCGGCTGCTCCTGTACCATTAGCATTAAATCCTTTTCTTGTCCAAAATGTTAATTGCCCACTAGCAGGTACTGTAATTAATGGAGTTGCTAAGTAATCTTCAGAAGTAAGACCAGCTGCGCCAAGTTGCCTTCTATTTATAAATGCGGCTTGAGTCCCTGCATAAAAATTTGTAGTTGCTCTATCCCAACGCACTTGTGTTGCGGTAGCGGGAGCAACATCAAAAACTGCCCATTGATTTCCGGCAGCACCAGTTCCTAGTGACCAAGGAGATGAAAGTGATGTAGCAATTGGCACATCTGGTCCTGTAGTGGTTTCGAACCCTTCTGTTCCTGGTGTTGGAAATTGAGAATATCCAACAAAGGAAATCAATAAAGCGAATAGTAAAATGGTAATTTTTTTCATTATTATCTATTAATTTTAATTTTTTATTAGGAGTTGTTCATTTTGATTAATTTCCAAATATAAAAAAAAATACTAAAAAAGTAAATTAATTTAAATTTATTGTAAAATTTAAGTAATGCAAGCTCATTAATCCTATAATATTTTCTAAAAACCCGTAACATTTCCTTAATTTTGTGACAGATAAATTAGTATGTTAGAAAAAGAAAAAATAAATTTCGAAAAAACAGTAATTGTAGGAATTGTTACTCAGAATCAAAGCGAAGAAAAGCTAATTGAATATTTAGATGAATTAGAGTTTCTTACCTTCACTGCAGGTGGAGAGGTTATAAAAAGATTTTGGCAAAAAATGGAGAAACCAAATCCAAAAACATTTTTGGGTACTGGTAAAATTGAGGAGATTCACCACTTTGTAAAATCCAACGAGGTTTCAACTATAATTTTTGATGATGAGCTTACTCCCTCTCAGCAAAAAAATATTTCAAAAATAATTGATTGTAAAATCTTAGATAGAACGAACCTTATCTTAGATATATTTGCTCAAAGAGCCGAAACTTCTTATGCAAGAACTCAAGTAGAATTGGCACAATGTATCTATTTACTTCCAAGATTATCCGGATTATGGACACACTTAGAAAGACAAAAAGGAGGTATTGGAATGCGTGGGCCTGGAGAAACCGAAATTGAAACCGACCGCCGAATTGTAAGAGATAGAATATCTTTATTAAAAGAAAAAATTAAAACTATAGATAGACAAATGTCGATTCAAAGAAGCAACAGAGGGGCAATGGTTCGTGTGGCTCTTGTTGGATATACTAATGTCGGAAAGTCTACTTTAATGAATGCCGTAGGAAAAAGTGATGTTTTTGTAGAAAACAAACTCTTTGCAACTTTAGACACTACTGTAAGAAAAGTTGTAATTAAAAACATGCCTTTTCTACTTTCGGATACTGTAGGTTTTATTCGAAAATTACCAACTCAATTAATAGAGTCATTTAAAAGTACATTGGACGAAGTTCGTGAGGCCGATTTATTACTTCATGTTGTTGATATTTCACATTCCGATTTTGAAGATCATATAGAATCGGTAAATCAAATTTTATTAGACATTAAGAGTGATAACAAACCAATGATTATGGTGTTTAATAAAATAGATGCGTACAAACATCTTACCATTGAAGAAGATGATTTAATTACTGAAAAAACTACCAAACATTATACGCTTGATGAATGGAAAGCTACCTGGATGAGTAATGTAGGTAAAAAGAAAGCCTTATTTATTTCGGCAACTGAAAAAGAAAATTTTGAGCAATTTAGAGAAATAGTTTATGAAGCGGTAAGACAAATTCATATTACTAGATTTCCGTATAATAAGTTTTTATACCCCGATTTTAAAGATGCGCTTGATGATAAAGAATAAAAAAAGAACTAAAAAAATAATAGGTCTTTTATTTAGAAACTATAATTTACCCCTAAACCAAAAACTTCTCTAATTTGAATTTCTGATTTAATTGGGTTTGCATTATCATCATAAATTGCTTGAAGAGAAAGATTTGCCGACATGAATTTATTTACTTTCATAACTAGATTCATTTGATAATCAATATCAATATTTTCTGGCATATCTAAATAATTTGAATATAAATTTAAAATGTTTTCCATGGATACATTTTCAATTAAATTCAATTTATAGTACCCCAAAATACTTGCTCCAAATTCATATCGAATTGTCTTTCCCTTCTCTACACCAAATGAAGTGCCAAACTCTGTAAACTGTCTATCTACAATAATTAATCTTGAAGTAGCAGGTGCAAAATTAACTTTTAAATTATCGCTTTTTTTCCATAACATCCCTGGCCCAAGTTGCAAATAAGCTGGAGACAATAAATGGGAAATTCTATTTTTTCCTGTTGCGTCAAATCCACTATCCATTTGGGTTTTAAAATTTAAAAATGCAGAAAAATACCAATTTCCTGTAGCTTGTTTCCCGAAAAGTGAATTCCATTCCAATCTATCATCAGTTTTAGTATTTCGTTCGGCGCCTTTTATTTTGGCTAAACCATAAGCCGCAATTAATTTATTATCCCAAACTATTAATCCTTTTTTGTAATTAATATCATAATTTAAACCAATGTTACCGGCAATACTTGAAGTCCCGCCTGCCATCCAAGCATTATTAAAAGCCGATTGATTAAATAAAAAGCTAATTTGTCCAAATTTTTTCCAACCGTTTGGCAGTTCAACTGTTTTTCTTGCTGCAGCAGCTTCATTTTGCTTTAAATTTTCTTTTTCAGCGTTTTGCGCAGACACTAAGGAAACAAATAAAAGCAAGCTTAATTTGAGAATAATTTTTTTCATCTTATTATTGTTTTATAATTAATTATTAAAGTTAATTAAACAAAGCAGGCAGAAAAATTTGATACTTGCTCAGAAAAATATACTTATAAAATATTTCTTATAAATAATTATAATAAAATATAACATTAACTATCTAGTAATTAAATGTTTGCAAATGAAAAATAAGTAGAAAAATAGTATAGTGTAAAAAATTACACATAAATGGTAAAATAAAATATTCTACAAATGGCATAAATACTCGATAATATACCAATATAAAAATAGATTTGTAAGAATTATCTTGCTTTATAAAGCGGTACGGCAGAGCATGCTTCTCCATACATGATGCTTTTGGCAAATGGTTGTAATTTTTGTATTGCCATCACATACGCCGATTCGGGAACGGGTTTTTTAGAACACCCTTTTAAGATAACTGGCTTGTCTTTATAAATCGAATAATCTATCTTTGAAAGAGCTTCTTGGTATAAATAAGTTTCCATATCTATAGTAGTTCCTAATACTACTTTTTGGGCAAAAGGAGCTGCATAAGTAGTGACTAAAATACTTGCCCAGGCTGGAAGAATCGCATCTGAAACACAATGAATTGAAACCAAATGGTTTTGATATTGAGTCCAATCGTGATTTTTCAATGCCTCACGAAAGTCTTTTTCTTTTAATAGAAATCCCTCATAAAGCCATTGCGAAATATCCAACTGAGTTCGAATACCAGCAACATAATAATCCTCCAAATCAAAAACTTGAAGCGAAGAATTTGCAACTTTATTTATTATTTCTTCCATTTGTTTAAAGCATTCCTAATTCTAGTTTGGCTTCTTCACTCATTAAATCTTTGCTCCATGGCGGATCAAAAGTGATCTCCACTTCACACGATTTAATGGCATCTATTTTAGTAACTTTTTCTTCCACCTCACGAGGCAAGGTTTCGGCTACAGGGCAATTAGGCGAGGTTAAAGTCATTAATACTTTTACTTCGTTTTCTTCATTAATCATCACATCATAAATCAATCCCAATTCATAAATATCTACTGGGATTTCTGGATCGTAAATGCTTTTTAAAACTTTTACAACCGATTCTCCTAAATTAATTTCGTCCTTGTATTCTTCCATAATTGATATGATTTGGGCAATATGTTTAATTAAAATTTATTTTTGACTGTAAGCTAAGGCATACATTTTTATTTGTTTTATCATTGAAACTAATCCGTTGGCGCGGGTTGGCGACAAATGTTCTTTGAGGCCTATTTCATCAATAAAATCAGTGTTTGCTTCTAAAATATCTGAAGGTTTCTGATTGGAAAAAACCCGAATTAAAATGGCAATAATTCCTTTCGTTAAAATGGCATCACTATCTGCCGTAAAAACCAATTTATCTTCAGCCAATTCGCCATGAACCCAAACTTTAGATTGACATCCTTGAATAATATTGTCTTCGATTTTATATTCCTCCTGAATTAACGGTAATGATTTTCCTAGTTCAATAATAAATTCATAGCGTTGCATCCAATCATCAAACATTGAAAACTCATCTATAATTTCGGCTTGTATTTCTTGTATTGTCATTTATTCTATTTTTGCTACAAATAGTACTTTTTTTATAAAATCTTCTATTTCAACAGGAGGGTTTCCGTGGTCAAAACTAGCTGAATTATATTGTTTTTCCTTATAGGTAACTATTAAATTTGCTATTGCAGCACCATCATAAAGTCGCTTTTGGGTTGGCCCTTCATAAGTGCTCAATTTTTCTAAATCAAGCTTGACAAACAACTTTACTAAATCGCTCCAATTTGCATCTGTAATTTTTGAAGTAACTCCAAGACCTTCATCATTTCTGTCTTTATTGATAGAAATTTCTTGCTTGTGGATGGTAATTTTTTGGAAGCTCCCTCTAGAGGTTGTCGTATAAACAATCTCGGTAGTTGCAAGTTGTTGTTTCTTTTCATTGGAACATCCTTTTACCATAAAAAACGAAAGAAATAAAAGTGCAATTGTTTTCATACTAATTATTTAAGCTAACATACTAACTGCTTTTTTTAGGGCGTCTACAAATATATCTATTTCTTCCTTGGTATTGTAAAAAGCAAAACTGGCTCTTATCGTTCCCGGAATTGAATAATAATCCATGATGGGTTGGGCACAGTGGTGGCCTGTTCGAACCGCAATTCCTAATTTATCTATAATCGTACCAATGTCGTACGGATGAATTTCTGCAATATTAAAAGAAATTACGGATGTTTTATTTTCGGCAGTTCCAAAGATTTTCAACCCCTCAATTTCAAGTAGTTTTTTGGTGGCATAATCCAACAATTCTTGCTCGTATGCAGCAATGTTGTCAAAGCCTATTTCATTCAAATAATCGATAGCAGTTCCTATTACAATTCCACCTTCAATATTTGGAGTTCCCGCCTCTAATTTATGAGGTAATTCGGCGTAGGTGGTTTTCTCAAAAGTTACGGTCGCAATCATTTCGCCACCACCTTGAAAAGGCTGTAGTTTGTTTAACCAAGCTTCTTTTCCATATAGAATTCCAACTCCAGTTGGGCCACAAATTTTATGTCCAGAAAAAACATAAAAATCACAATCTAATTCCTGAACATCGGGTTTTAAATGCGGGGTTGCTTGCGCTCCGTCAATTAAAACCGCAGCGCCATATTGATGTGCTTTTTCAATCAAATATTCAATAGGATTGATCGTTCCCAAAGCATTGGAAATATGATTTACGGCAACAATTTTGGTTTTATGCGAAAGCAATTTATCATACTCTGAAAGCACTAATTCTCCTTTTTCATTCATCGGAATTACTTTTAAAATAGCGCCTGTTCGTTCACATAACATTTGCCAGGGAACTATATTGCTGTGGTGCTCTAATGCCGAAACCAATACCTCATCGCCAGCTTTAATCATAGTTGAAATTCCACTAGCCACTGTATTAATGGCATGGGTTGTCCCCGATGTAAAAATAACTTCATGAGGAAATTTAGCATTAAGGTGCTTTTGAATTTTACACCTTGAAACCTCATAGGCATCGGTTGCTAATTGACTCAAGGTGTGAACACCGCGGTGAATGTTCGCATTGTATTCCTGGTAATATTTTGAAATCGCATCAATAACGACTTGAGGTTTTTGAGAAGTTGCTCCGTTATCGAAATATACGAGGGGCCTCCCATTTACTTTCTCAGAAAGTATCGGAAAATCAGCGCGTATTTTTTGTATATCCAACATTGTTATTTAGAATTTTTCTAAATACAAAAGTAATAAAATTGCCAATTATATTTAGCAACTTGCCGTTAATAATTATTTAAACTTTTTGTTGGTGTATTTATTACTAAATTGCAGTCCAAATCAATATCAAAAATGAAGAAATTTCTTAAGTATTTTGCGCTTGCCGTAATTATTTTTTTAGTTTATTTTGGAATAACAACCTATCCTAAATTAGATTTAATTTCAGGTTTTTCGGCTAAAAGTATAGCGTCTGGACATTTTTTAGACAACCGCCCTTTACAAATTATTGAACAAGGAGACAATGATATTCCATTGGTGAATTTAGCTGCAAATTCTATTAATGAAGCGGGGAAATTTGCTGTTTCCAGCGTTTACGGAATCAAAGAGCGCAAAGCAATATATCGTGAAGGCTTAGGCGTAACCTTAATTAACGATGATTTTGACGCCAGCAAGCCTTATGAAGTTCCAAAAAGATCAAAAAACAAAATCAACTTGCCCTTTCCTTATGGAGATAATGAACCTAAAGACACTATTTTTTCTAACATTGATTACAAAAAATTAAATGCTGCAGTTGACAATTCTTTTGATAAAAAAGGAGAAAAAAACAAACGAACTCGTGCCATTCTTGTAGTATACAAAGACCATATTATTGCTGAAAAATACGATACCAATTTCAATAAAAACTCCAGATTATTAGGTTGGTCGATGACTAAAAGCATCACCGGAACGCTATTTGGAATATTGCAAAAACAAGAAAAATTAGACATAAATAAACCCGCTCCAATTGCTGAATGGAAGGAAGATAATCGTGCTAAAATCACATTGAATGATTTGCTTCACATGAACTCTGGCTTAGAGTGGGAAGAAAAATACGATAAGATTTGTGACGCTACTAAAATGCTTTTTCAAGCAGAAGACATGTCCCGATCACAATTAGAAAAACCGGCTGCTTTTGCTCCAAATACCCATTGGAATTACTCCTCTGGAACCACCAATTTATTAAGTGGAATTATCAGAAATCAATTTAAAACGCACCAAGAGTATTTGGACTTTTGGTACAGCGCTTTATTGGACAAAATTGGCATGCATTCGGCAATTATTGAAACCGATATGGCTGGGAATTTTGTGGGTTCTTCATACGGATGGGCTACAGCAAGAGATTGGGGGAAATTTGGGCTATTATATCTTCACAAAGGCAATTGGAATGGAGAGCAATTATTTGACGAAAGTTGGGCAAAATATGTAGCAACACCCACCAATACTTCCAATGGAAGGTATGGCGCGCAATTTTGGTTAAACTCTGGCGGTTATTTTCCTGATGTGCCAAGAGAAATGTACTATGCCAGCGGTTATCAAGGGCAAATGATTGCCATATTCCCAAGCAAAGATTTAGTAATTGTTCACCTTGGATTGAGCGAAAAATTTGACTTTAACGGGTTTTTAAGTACAGTAGTAAAAAGTATAAAATAACTACAAATCAAATCCCAAATTAACGCCCAATTTTGTAGCGATAATTTTAGTAATTCGTTGCTTCAATTCGGGTATTTTAATACTTTCTATCACTTCGTTGGAAAAGGCATACATCAACAAGGCTTTGGCTTCTTTCTTCGGAATTCCGCGTTGTTGCATATAAAACATAGCACTCTCGTCTAATTGTCCAATAGTACAACCGTGCGAACATTTTACATCATCTGCAAAAATTTCCAATTGTGGTTTGGCATTAATTGTTCCTTTATCACCAATTAAAATGTTATTATTTTGCTGAAAAGCATCTGTTTTTTGTGCCTCTTTTTCAACAAATATTTTACCATTAAAAACCCCTGTAGAACTATCAGCAAGAATGGTTTTGTAGTTTTGATGGCTTTCGCAATTCGGTGTGGCATGATTAACCAATGTAAAATGATCTACATGTTGCTTATCGCCAAGAATGGTAATTCCTTTTAAAGTAGAATCGATTCGCTCTCCAAAATGATAGAAATTTAGGTTGTTACGAGTAATATTTCCTCCAAATGAGAAGGTATGAACAGAAACTCTACTTTCTTGTTTTTGAGAAATATAGGTGTTGTCAACCAAGTTAGCAGATTGCATGTCATTTTGAATTTTATAGTAATCTACTATGGCACGTTTTTGAGCAAATATTTCAGTTACCGAATTCGTCAGCACCGGATTTTCGTTTAAACTTTGGTGTCTTTCAATAATTTGAACATGCGCATTTTCACCAACCACAACCAAATTTCTTGGCTGTAACATTAAAGCAGCTTCAACACCTGTTGAGAAGTAAATGATCTCAATAGGTTTTTCAACAACCTTGCTTTTTGGAATGTGAACGTACGCTCCTTCATTTGCGAAAGCGGTATTTAAAGAGGTTAACGATTCTTCTTTGTTTGCAATATTATTGAAATATTCGTCAATAACCATCTTGTATTTTGGCTTGGTTAATGCCGATGACATAAGACAAACATCCAATCCGTCATGAGTGGTTGAAGATAAAAAAGAAGAAAATTTTCCGTCTACAAAAATTACTTTGTAAGTGTCTATTTCGTGTAAAAAATATTTTTTTACATCCGCAAATTCAATAGAATTTTCGTTTTTTGGAAATACAGAATAGTCATTTTTTAAAATCGAATTAAGCGAGGTATACTTCCAAGCCTCCTCTTTTTTTGTAGGGAATCCTTTATTTTCAAAGTTTTTTATCGCTGCCGTACGCGTATCGTGCAGCGTTGAATGAACATCTATTTGTTCTTCAAAAGCCATGAACGAGGATACTAATTTTTCTTTTAAATCCATGTTATACCAACTCGTTTTTGATCCAATCGTATCCTTTTTCCTCTAGTTCGTAAGCCAATTCTTTTCCGCCCGATTTTACGATTTTTCCATCCATTAATACATGAACAAAATCCGGAATAATATAATCTAACAAACGCTGGTAGTGTGTGATTACAAGCACCGCGTTGTTTTCGTTTTTCAATTTATTTACACCATTGGCAACAATTCGAAGTGCATCAATATCAAGACCTGAATCGGTTTCGTCAAGAATTGCAATTTTTGGTTCCAACATGGCCATTTGGAAGATTTCATTACGTTTCTTTTCTCCTCCCGAAAACCCTTCGTTTAACGAACGAGACAAAAATTTACGGTCCATTTCTAATAATTCTGATTTCTCACGAATCATTTTCAGCATTTCATTGGCCGGCATCTCCTCTTGCCCGTTGGCTTTTCTTTTCTCGTTGATAGCAGTTTTAATAAAATTCGTAACTGAAACCCCTGGAATTTCCACAGGATATTGAAACGACAAAAACACCCCTTTATGCGCTCTTTCTTCAGGGGCTAATTCGGAGATGTCTTCTCCATCAAAAAGCAAGGTTCCTTCTGAAACCTCGTAGTTTTCATTTCCTGCTATGATGGAAGAAAGTGTGCTTTTACCGGAACCATTTGGCCCCATAATTGCATGAACTTCTCCGGCATTAATTTGAAGGTTTATCCCTTTTAATATTTCTTTATCTTCAACTGAAGCATGTAAATTTTTGATTGATAACATTTGATTTATTTATTATGAACAATTATGTCTTTATTGTTGAGTAAAATCTTGTTTTTTTTCAGGTAAAATTTCTATGAAGTAGTATACGATTTCTGATATTACTCCAACAAAAATAAAAAGTAAAATCCACATCAATATTTTATTTCCGTAATCGTTTTTGTTAGATTTAATTAAGTGAATTATGTCGAATATTTTTATTCCAATAGAAATTAAAAGTGTAAAAATTAAAATTACAAATGCTCCAATAATATTTTTGAAAAACATTATTTGTGAAGTTTGTCCTACATTGTTTTCTAAATTTTGAATATTTGAAAAAAAGATCGAAAAAAAGAAAATAAAATAGACTGCAAATCCTATGATAGGTAGAAAATGTATAATTCCTAAAAGTACTTTTTGATTTTTAGTTAAATTCATATGTGTTTATTTTATCCTACAGATCCCTCTAACGAAATTTCTAATAATTTTTGTGCTTCTACGGCAAATTCCATTGGTAATTTATTCAAAACCTCTCTACTAAATCCGTTTACAATTAAGGCAATGGCTTTCTCAGTTGGAATACCGCGTTGATTGCAATAAAACACTTGATCTTCTCCAATCTTTGAAGTGGTTGCCTCGTGCTCAATTTTTGCGGAAGCATTTTTACTTTCGATGTATGGAAAAGTATGTGCGCCACAATTGTTGCCCATCAATAGCGAATCACATTGAGAGAAATTTCGCGCGTTTTCGGCATTGGCACTAATTCGAACCAAGCCTCTATAACTATTTTGTGATCTACCTGCAGAAATTCCTTTCGAAATGATAGTCGATTTTGTGTTTTTCCCCAAGTGAATCATCTTCGTTCCAGTGTCGGCTTGCTGGTGATTGTTGGTCACTGCAATCGAGTAAAATTCACCAATTGAATTATCGCCCTTCAAAACACAAGATGGGTATTTCCATGTAACCGCAGAACCGGTTTCAACTTGCGTCCAAGAAATCTTCGCGTTTTTTTCGCACAACCCTCTTTTGGTCACAAAATTATAAACCCCACCTTTTCCTTCTTTGTTTCCTGGATACCAGTTTTGAACGGTTGAATATTTAATTTCGGCATCATCCAACGCGATCAATTCAACCACCGCAGCATGCAGTTGATTTTCATCTCTACTTGGTGCTGTACATCCCTCAAGATACGAAACATAACTGCCTTCGTCGGCAACTAAAAGAGTTCTTTCAAACTGCCCTGTTCCGGCTTGATTGATTCGGAAATAAGTAGATAATTCCATTGGGCAACGTACGCCTTTTGGAATATAACAGAAGCTTCCGTCAGAAAAAACTGCCGAGTTTAAAGCGGCATAAAAATTGTCTTTTTGTGGAACTACGGTGCCTAAATATTTTTGAACCAATTCTGGATATTCTCTAATTGCCTCAGAAATACTCATAAAAATAATTCCTTTTTCTGCTAATGTTTTTTTGAACGTAGTAGCAACCGAAACCGAATCTACCACAATATCCATAGCGATATTGTTCATTTTCTTTTGTTCGTCAAGTGAAATTCCAAGCTTTTTGTACATGGCTAAAAGCTCCGGATCTACGTCATCTAGAGTTTTATTTGGATCGGCTTTTTTAGGTGCCGAATAATATGAAATGGCTTGAAAATTTGGTTTTTCGTAGTGCACATTTGCCCATTCTGGCTCGGTCATTTGCTCCCAAGCACGAAAGGCTTCAATACGCCAATCGGTCATCCATTGAGGTTCTTCTTTCTTTTTTGAAATAGCTCTAACAATGTCTTCATTTAAACCAATAGGAAAGGTCTCCGAATCCAATTCGGTGTAAAATCCGTATTCGTATTCTTTATTTTCTAATTCGACTTTTAGGTCTTCTTCGGTATATTTTGACATAATTTTTTCTATAATGAGAAAGACTCTCCACAGCCACAAGTTCTACTCGCGTTGGGATTATTAAATACAAAACCTTTTCCGTTTAAACCGCCTGAAAATTCTAAAATAGTTCCGGCAAGATATAAAAATGACTTTTTTTCAACCACAATTTTTACTTGATTGTCTTCAAAAATTTTGTCGTTTTCATTCGTTTCTTTGTCAAATTTTAGTTCGTAAGATAGCCCAGAGCACCCGCCGCTTTTTACGCCAACTCGAACAAAATCTTTGGTTGGATCAAATCCGTCTTCCTGCATCATCGAAAAAATTCTTTTACTTGCAGTATCTGAAACTTTTATCATAACATTCTTGTTTTTATTCTTCTTTAAGCAGCATTAATAACTTGCTTATTTTGATTTTGTCTAAATAAAGGGCAAAGTTACTACAAATATCCTTTTTTTCCACAATCTATAACATTTTTATAACGTATAATTCAATAGAAAAAATTGATTATTGCATCGAATTAAACGAACTTATTTCTAAATTGCAGACTTTTAATAGCAGAAAAACATGAAACTTTACCCAATAGAAGCAGGAAATTTTAAGTTAGATGGCGGCGCAATGTTTGGTGTAGTTCCAAAAACCATTTGGAATAAAACCAACCCTGCAGACGAAAATAATCTCATCGATATTGCTGCTCGTTGTTTGCTTATTGAAGACGGCAACCGCTTAATTCTTATTGATACCGGAATGGGAAACAAGCAATCGGAGAAGTTTTTTGGTTATTATTCGCTTTGGGGATCGCATTCGCTAGATAAATCTTTGGCAAAATATGGCTTTCACCGAGATGATATCACCGATGTTTTTATGACGCATTTGCATTTTGACCATTGTGGCGGAAGCGTTAATTGGAACAAAGATAAAACCGGCTATGAAGTAGCTTTTAAAAATGCAAAATACTGGACCAACGAAAACCATTGGGAGTGGGCTACAAGACCAAATCCGAGGGAAAAAGCTTCATTTTTACAAGAAAACATTATGCCAATATATGAAAGCGGACAACTTAATTTCATTAAAAGAAATGAAGGTGATTTTATAGAAAAATCGGAGTTGGGATTCGGAGTTTATTTCGTAGATGGCCATACCGAAAAAATGATGGTGCCTTACATTCAATGCCAAGATAAAACCATTTGTTTCCCTTCGGATTTGTTGCCAACAGCCGGTCACGTGCCAATTCCGTATGTGATGGGTTACGACACCAGGCCGTTATTAACCATGCCAGAGAAATCAAAATTTTTAATGGCTGCGGCCGAAAACAACCATTTTCTTTTTTTAGAACACGATGCCCATAACGAAATCATTACGGTTGAAAAAACAGAAAAAGGAGTACGAATAAAAGAACTGTTTACATGTAATGACATCTTAATTTAGTGTTAATCCTTTCGGAAGTTCTATTTAAAGACAATATTTTTATACCAATTATCAAATTAATCAAACAAATATGAAACTATTTAATCCATTTTACATCTCTGCAATAGCAATTATTGCGAGCGCATCCGTCTCAGCACAAGAAAAAAACAGCGCCATAATTGCCAAAAAAACACCGTTAACCGAAATTCAAAAAAAGCGTTGGAGTCACCTCGATTTAAAAACAGATTCTATACCTGGAATGAGCGTTGACAAAGTGTATTCGGAATTATTAAAAAATAAAAAAGGGACAAAAATCATTGTTGGTGTAATCGACTCTGGATTGGATATTGATCACGAAGATTTAAATGGTAAAATCTGGAAAAATGCTAAAGAAATTCCCGGAAATAATATTGATGACGATAAAAACGGATTTATTGATGACGTGCACGGTTGGAACTTTCTTGGGGAAGCTACAAATGAAAATCTAGAGTTAACTCGAATTGTAAAAAAGGGTGATGATGGATCAGAAATTTATAAAGCAGCCAAAGCAGAATTAGACCAAAAATTAACCGAAATCAAAAGGCAAAAACCTCAAGTAGACATGATTTCTAAGGCAAATAAAGAAATTCAAGCCTATTTGAAAAAAGATAAATACACCATTGAAGAGCTTAAAAGTATTGTAACTACAGAAGCTAGTTTATCAAGAAGCAAAATGATTATGACAAACATTGCTTCTCAAGCTGGTGAAGGGTTTCAAGAAGAAATCAATTCGTATGTAGATTATGTTTACGACCAATTAAATTACAATTTAAATGTAGAATTTAATGGTAGAAAAGTAGGTGACAATCCTGAAGATATGAAAAACACACATTATGGAAACGGAAATGTAAAAGGTCCAGATGTGGAAGACGCACTTCACGGAACGCATGTGGCGGGTATTATTGCTCAATCACGTGGAAATGAAATTGGAGGGGATGGTGTTGTTGCTAATAATGTTGAAATTATGGCAATTAGAGCAGTTCCAAATGGAGATGAGTACGATAAAGATATTGCATTGGCAATTCGATACGCAGTAGATAATGGCGCTAAAGTGATCAACGGAAGCTTTGGTAAAGATTATTCTCCAAACAAAGAATGGGTTTGGGAGGCAATTAAATATGCGGCTAGTAAAGACGTGTTAATTGTTCATGCGGCTGGTAACGATTCTAAAGATGTTGATGCCAAACCAAACTTTCCAACAGATGAAGTAAACGGAAAAGAAATTAGTGATAACTTAATCACCATTGGGGCTCTAAATAATAAATACGGGAAAGAAATTGTAGCGGATTTTTCTAATTATGGGGCAAAAAATGTAGATGTTTTTTCTCCTGGAGTTGAAATTTATGCAACCGTGCCAAATAATAAATACAAATACGAGCAAGGAACCTCTATGGCATCTCCAAACGCGGCGGGTGTTGCGGCTTTAATTCGTTCTTATTACCCTCAATTAACTGCTGCTCAAGTTAAACACATCCTAATGGATTCGGGAACGCCAATTAATGAAACAGTTGTAGTTGACGAAACGAAAAAAGAAATTCCGTTTTCAAGCGCTTGTGTTTCGGGTAAAATTGTAAATGCATATAATGCCATGCAAATGGCGGAATTGCTTTCAAAAAAAATAAAAGTAAAGAAACTTAAAAACTAATATTTTAAAGGAAGGCTTGACCTTCCTTTTTTAATTTTATAGCATGAAAAAACTTATTTTATTTCTCCTTTTCGGAATATCAACTTCTGGATTATTTGCACAAAATAGTAACTATTGGCAACAACATGTTGATTACAAAATGGACGTTTCCATAGATGTAAAAACCTATCAATACAAAGGCAAACAAGAATTAATTTACACCAATAATTCGCCGGATACGCTGCACCGTGTTTTTTATCATTTGTATAACAATGCGTTTCAACCTGGAAGCGAAATGGATAAAAGACTTCAATCTATAAAAGACCCTGACGGAAGGATGGTTACTAAAACCAAAGTGGGTGATAAAGAAATAAAAGAAAGTCGAATTGCCAAATTACAGACTAATGAAATGGGGTATTTACACATCTCAAATTTCAAGCAGGATGGCATTACTGCCGTTGCAAAAGAGGTAGAAACTATTTTAGAAGTTATGCTTGCCCAACCAATCCTTCCGGGGAAATCAACCACATTTACTTTAGATTTTGAAGGCCAAGTGCCGGTTCAAATTAGAAGATCGGGAAGAAATAACAAAGAAGGTGTTGAGCTTTCAATGGCTCAATGGTATCCAAAAATGGCCGAATTTGACTTTGAAGGATGGCATGCAGATCCCTACATTGCTAGAGAATTTCATGGCGTTTGGGGAAATTTTGATGTGAAAATTACGATCGATAAAAATTATCTTTTAGGAGGTTCGGGCTATTTGCAAAATGGTAACGAAGTTGGATTTAACTACCAAGACAAAGATGTGGTGGTAACCATTCCTAAAAAGCAAAAAACCTTAACTTGGCATTTTATTGCGCCTAATGTGCATGATTTTACATGGGCTGCTGATAAAAATTATCTTCACGATGTGGTGCAAACCACTTTTGGAACAACCTTACACTTCATCTATAAAAACAATCCTAAAATTATTGAAAACTGGAAACAGGCACAGCCTAAAACGGTTCAGTTAATGGAGTATTACAATGCTATTGTAGGTAAATATCCTTACAAGCAATATTCTATAATTCAGGGTGGAGATGGCGGAATGGAATACGCCATGTGTACTTTGATTTTAGGCGAAGGAACCTTTGACGGATTGGTTGGGGTTATTGCCCACGAAATGGGCCACTCTTGGTTCCAACAGATTTTGGCTTCCAATGAAAGTAAACACCCGTGGATGGACGAAGGTTTTACCTCGTTTATTGAAGATTTAGGATTGAATGAATTAGCAGCAAAAAAGTCTGCAAATCCTTTTTCAGGAGCTATAAAAAGTTACATAAATTTAGCAAATTCTGGAAAGGAGCACCCGCTTTCAACACATGGTGATCGCTATGATGAAAACCGAAGTTATAGCATTGCTTCTTACAGCAAAGGGGAAGTGTTTTTGGTGCAATTACAATACCTCATCGGAAAAGAAAATTTAATGAAAACTTTGAGAAGGTATTATGATGAATTTAAATTCAAACATCCAACTCCAAATGACATAAAACGCACCGCAGAACGTGTTTCGGGAGCAAATCTCGATTGGTATTTAACCGATTGGACTAAAACCCTAAACACCATTGATTACGGAATAAAAGAAGTAACGGAAAATGAAGGTTCAACTAAAATTTCGTTAGAACGAATTGGAAGAATGCCAATGCCAATTGATCTTTTAATTGAATATACGGATGGAAGCAAAGAAAGTTTTTACATTCCGTTGCGCATGATGAGTTTTGAAAAAGCGAACCCAACACCAGAAATTTCAAGAACTGTTTTAAGAGATTGGACTTGGGGCGACCCAAATTATTCGTTTAACATCTCAAAAGCGAAAGATAAAATTAAAAAAATCACTATTGATCCTAGCGGACTTATGGCTGATGTAAAGTCAGACAATAATAGTTATGAAATAAAATAATTCATAAAGCGTTCTTAAGGGGACGCTTTATTTTTAGAATAGAATTTGTAGTTTTACAGTCAATTTAATTTTCATCATGAAATCATTAAGATATATTTTACTTTTTGCTTTTCTGTGTCTGGGTTTTCAAAAAACTTCCGCACAAGTGTATCGCTTTAAAACCAGCAGTATGAGCGTTATGGACAGAAATGAAAAAGGGACATGGAGCAAATGGTCCGACTTTGTTAAAGCTGAAATCATAATTACTTTAGACGGAAAAAAAGATCGTTTTATTGTAAATTCTAAAGAATTACAACTCTATAAAATTGATGCCTATTTAGAAAAGATTTCTAATGAAAATGATGATACGTTAGGTTTTAATTGCACCGATAATGAAGGTGAAAAATGTGTAATACTTCTCGTTACCCGAAAAAAAGAAGGCAATCGAATGCAGTTTTATATCAACTACAACGACTTGAAAATGGTTTACAACATTTACAATACAAATTAATTTTGATCGAAAATAAAGATTTTACATATTCTAAATCGGAGAAATTAAAGAGCAGAAAATTAATTGATTTGCTTTTTTCAAAAGGGAAGTCGGTTTCTAAATTTCCGCTGCGATTGGTTTATGTTCCTACGGAAGAAGTTGATGAAAAATTATTATTTGGCGTTTCCGTTTCAAAAAAATATTTTAAAAACGCCTCTGATAGAAATTATTTAAAACGTGTTTTAAGAGAGTGTTACCGATTGAATAAAAAGCTATTGCACGAAAACTTAGACAAACCCTATGCTTTTATGTTTTTTTACCAATCAAATGAGGTTTTAAGCTATCAAGAAATTGAAGAAATAACCATTCAGTTATTTGAAAAATGGGTGATTGAAAAAAAATCATAACCGCCTTTTACTGAATTAATAAAATAAAACAACCATGTTTACTTACTTTAAAAAAAGATATATTTTGCCAGTAATTGCTACTGGATTTTTATTTGTTGGTGTTAGTTTTAAAGATGATTTTTTTGAAATTGCAAAACAAATTGAAATCTTCACAACGCTATTTAAAACGGTAAATCAAAACTATGTTGATGAGGTAAACCCGGCAGAATTAATGGATAAGGCCATTAAAAGTATGCTTGCCGAATTAGATCCGTATACCAATTATTTTAACGAACAAGATGTTGTAAAATTTAAAATAAACAATACGGGTGAATATACTGGAATTGGTGCTATGATTACTAGAAAAGAAGATAAGCTAATCATTAAAGAGCCTTACAAAGGTTTTCCGGCAGACAAAGCAGGCTTAAAAGCCGGAGATGCTATTTTTCAAATTGGAGATGTGCTATTATCCGATTTTAAAGACGATGCTTCCCAATTGCTAAAAGGAGCGAAAAACACTAAAGTTGAAGTTAAATACATTCGTCAAGGGAAAACGCTATCGGCCCAAATAGTATTGGATGAAGTAGAAATAAAAGCAGTGCCTTTCTTTTCTAAAATAGATGAAAAAACGGGTTATATTGCCCTTACTGCTTTTAACAGAAAAACCACTCAGGAAACCAAAGAAGCTTTACAAAAACTTAAAGAAGAGGGAGCTGAAAGAATCATTTTAGACCTGAGAGGAAATCCGGGAGGTTTATTGAATGAAGCGGTAAATGTGTGTAATTTATTTGTGCCTAAAGGCGAAATAATTGTAACAACAAAATCAAAAAATACTAAATACAACATCACCTACAAAACAACTAACGAGCCAATTGATTTGGAAATTCCGCTTGTAGTAATTGTAAATGGAAAAAGTGCTTCGGCCTCAGAAATTGTTTCTGGAGCCCTACAAGATTTAGATCGAGCAGTGGTTTTAGGAAGTCGAAGTTTTGGAAAAGGATTGGTGCAACGACCAATTGATATGACCTATGGAACTCAAGTAAAAGTAACTATTTCGCGTTATTACACTCCAGCCGGAAGATGTATTCAAGCTTTGGATTATTGGCACAAAGATGCCGATGGAAAAGCAGTTCGAACGGATGCTTCAAAATACAACGCATTTAAAACTAAAAAGGGAAGAACTGTTTATGACGGTGGAGGAATTCAACCCGATGTTGAACTTACCGAAACCAAAACAAGTGCCATTGCTGAGGTGTTGCAAAAAAACGATGCCATCTTTAACTATGTAACCCATTATTTTTACAAAAATCCGAATTTAGGAACAACCATTCCAAATTTCACCGATGCCGACTTTGCAGATTTTAAAGCATTCCTAAAAAAAGAAAAAATAAGTTTTGATACCGAAACCGAATTGGCTTTAAAAACAACTTTAGAAAAAGCTAAAAAGGAAAAAATTGACGATTCTATAAAACTTCAATACGATCAATTAATGGCGGCTTTACAAAAAAGTGAAGAAGCATTAGTAGATAAAAATCAAAAGGAAATTAAGAAATTAATTCTTGAAGAAATCATAAAAAGATACCAATATAAAGAAGGTTTGTACCAATATTACTTAAAAAATAATGTTGAAATTGCAAGAGCAACTTCTATATTGGCAAACCCAATTGAATATAATAGAATACTTCAATAATGATAAAGTTTTTAAAATATATTCCCTTTTTCATCCTCGGACTTGCCCACGGTCAAGAGGAGGCTGTGAAATCGGTATATTTTGAATTTGACAAATTTTCGCTTGACGAAAAACAAACTAAAGAAGTCGTAGATTTTATTAAAAACACCGATTCTACTCGAATTGAATCAGTTGAAATTTTTGGCTATACGGATGATATTGGAAAAGATGATTATAATTTTAAACTGTCTACCAATAGAGCCACAACAATTGTAAATGCACTTACCCAAAATGGCGTAAAAAGTAAAATTATTATCACCATTGAAGGAAAGGGAAAGATATTAATTGACGATGATGTGCTTGACAATCTTCCTGAAAAACGCTCAAAAAATCGAAGAGTAGATGTGGTTTTAAATTTAAAAGAGCTGCCAAAATTAGTGCTTCCTGGTTTTTATAATATGCTAAAAAAAGACCATGTAGTTGGAGATCATATTTATTTAGAAAATATACTATTTGAAAAAGGAAGCAGTAAATTGTTAGACAGGGCTAAAGCTGAATTAGATCGTGTGGCGCTATTAACCTTGCGTTATAAAAACATAGAATTTGAAGTACAAGGCCATGTTTGTTGTACGCCTTTAAATCAAAAAGACGCTATTGATAAAGACACTAAAAAAAGGCAATTATCAGTAAACAGAGCGCTTAGTGTTTATAAATATTTAGCGTATAGAAGGGTTCCTAAAAATCGTATGACCTACAAGGGTTATGGGAATAAAGTGCCATTGGGAAAAGATCCCGAATACGACAGAAGAGTAGAATTGGTAATTACTAAAATCTAACTATCCACGTTTCATTTCGATATGAGGAATATCATCTTCTAAATACATTTTGCTGGTTTGAACAAAACCATGGCTCTCATAAAAATTTTTAAGATACAATTGCGCCGAAATCGTAATTTTTTCTTGGTTGTAATATGTTTTAATTGCGGCAATAGCATTTTGCATTAATTCATGGCCCCACTTTTTATTTCGAACATCTGGATGTACAACAACTCTTCCTATGGATGCATTTTCAAAATAATCTCCCGAATTAAATAAGCGCGCACAAGCCACAATTTGATTATCAAACTCACCTAATAAATGAATGGCCTTTTCGTCTTTTCCATCAACATCCTGATAAACGCAATTTTGCTCCACTATAAAAACGTGTGAGCGGAGTTTTAGCAATGAATATAGCTCTTGAAGAGAAAGCTCGTTAAATCGCTTTATTTTCCATTTTATTGAGTCCTGCATTTGCTTTTTATTTCTTTTTTAAAAACTGAACCGATTTGATAATAGACTCCAATTCAAACATTAAATCTCTTTTTTGTTTGGAAGGCGCATAACAAAATCCTTCAATCACCAATATTCGATTATTCGATTGGTCTAAAATGGCATAATTTACAAATGGGCCGTTCATAAAATCATTTAACAACTCCCAATTGCCTTTAGTTTCAAAAGTAGGTTTGTTAAATATTTTTGTTTTTGAAAGAAACGGCGAAAAAGCGGTTTCAGTGACCATTCTGGTTCTTGGAACGGCGCCGTGTATATAAATTCTACCTATAGAATCTCTAATTTTAGCAATTCGTTTTAAAGCAGATGGATTGTCTTTAATGCTGCTAAATGGAATTTGGTAAAAAATCAAACTTAAATTTCCGCTTGTAATTTCCTTTTTTAACCAAATAAATTTTCTACCGCTTGAAACTAATTTATATTTATTTGGAACATTAATTTGGATGTTAAATTTCTTTCTTATTTTGGAAATATCCAACAAAGAGTCGCGCTTAATTTTTTCTTGAAAAACATTAATTTCAGAATCTTTTATCCTTTTAATTATCAAAGAATCGTTACTTTGAATTGTGTCCAATATTTGCAAAACAGAAGATCCCGAAATATGAACCACAACTTGAGGTTTTGTATATTCATTATTTTCTATTCGGAATTGACTTTTTGATTCTTTTTTGACTACTATAATATTTCTGCTATTTGTCATAAAACCCTCCAACAATTTAACGGGATATTGCTTCAAAGTAAAGACGGGTTCTTCTTGAGGAAGTCCTATTACTGGGGAGGCAAATTTATTTCTGATGCTATCCCCTACCTCGCCATTCCACAATTGGTCATCAATAAGAACTGAAACCTCGTTAACAGATGCAGATAATGCATTAACTGGTTTTACTTCTCTGTTTTTACAAGAAATAAAAAAGGTTGCAAGAAATAAAAATAAAAAATGGGCTTTAATCATAAAACGAATTAAAGCCCAAATTTATAGAAGATTTTTGTATTATCCGTTTATTTTTAATTTCATGCCTGGTTTTAAACTTTCTCCTTTAATGTTATTCCATTTTTTTAAATCGGAAATAGTAACTCCTGGAAACTTTTGAGTAATTTTCAATAAGGTGTCGCCTTTTCTTACTTGGTATATAATTTCACTTGTCTTTTTATCTTTATTGTTTTGAACTAATGCCTCTTTTGAAGTAATTATTTCTTCTTTTCCAACAATTAATTTGTCACCAAGTTTAATATTACTATCCGACAAAGAATTCCATTCTAAAAGGTCGTTGATTGAAGTGTTAAATTTTCTTGCAATAGTGCCCAAATATTCTCCTTTTTCTACAATGTGTTCAATGTTTTTAAACTCTTTTTTTGGAGTGGTTGCTTCAGTTTTTGCTTGTGCAACACTATCCTCAGAAATAATTAATTGCGTTCCAACTTTTACATTATTGTCAATAATGTTGTTCCATTCTTTTAATTGGGCTACACTAATATTGTGTTTTTTTGCAATAGAAAATAAATAGTCGCCTTTGGCTACCACATAGTAATTTTCGGTAGTTTTTGGGGTTTCAGTATTGTTTGTTTTTGATTCTGTGGCTACAACCGCTTCTTTGGTTTCAACAATTGGTTGCTTGGTTTCTTTTTTTACCCAAGTAGTAACCTTTTCAGTTTTGATGATTTTAATTGATTCTCCAAGCGCAATATTGTTGTCTTTTAATTGATTCCACTTTTTGATTTCTGCCAGCGTAACTCCATATTTATTGGCGATTTCTGTTAAATTATCGCCTTTTTTAACTTTATGAATTTTAGTAACCTCTTTGGTGGTTACTACTTTTTCGGTTTTATATTCTTTTTCCTGTTTAGTGTCAGCAGAAGCAATTACACTGTTTTTAATTTTAGGGTCTTCCGTTTCATGAGTAACATTTTTAGCTACATCATCGGTGATTTTAATTTTTAATGTTCTTCGTTTTGGGTTTTTATTCGATCTTAAATAATTCCACTTTTTTATATCCTCAATAGAAACATGATATTGCGCAGCAATTTCGGCTAAGCTTTCCCCTCGATGGACTTTGTGGTATTTTGTTTTATAGGCCATGCCGTTTTGAGGATCTACAGTTCCTTTAAGAGAATCTTTAGGCTTAGAAATCGCTATGCTCTCATATGGACGCTCTCTCTTGCTTTGTTCGTGATGTATGTAAGCATAAATTTTATCTTCATTTGATGTGAAAATTGCTATCTTATCTTTTGGAAGTCTAAGAAAATTGGTTTGTCCTGTAATATGTGGAATTTCGTTTCTTTTGAAGGAAGGATTAAAAAATTGAATAGCCGCAACCGGAACGTCTAATAAATCTGAAACTTGCTTAAAAGTCATGTGGTTTTTTATTGCAACAGTATCAGTGGCAAATAAATTGGCAACGGCTTTATTCGGAACAATTCCGTGTTCTTTGTGGTATTCAAAAATATACATCGTTGCTAAAAAAGCAGGCAAATATCCTTGGGTTTCCTTTGGAAGATTTTTTCTAATATTCCAATAGTTTTGATGCCCTCCTGATCTTCGAATTGCTTTGGCCACATTCCCTGGACCCGAATTGTAGGCTGCTAGAACCAAATCCCAATCACCAAAAATTTTATACATGTTGTTCATGTAAACCGATGCCGCTTGGCTAGCTTTTAGCGGTTCGCTTCTTTCGTCTACGTAGGAATCAATATTTAACCCGTATTGCTTTCCCGTTTGATACATAAACTGCCACAAGCCAGTTGCACCAACTCGTGAAACAGCTCTAGGATTTAAAGCAGACTCAACAACGGCCAAGTATTTTATTTCTAATGGAATATTGTTTTTAGCTAATTCTTCTTCAAAAAGTGGAAAATAATATTGGGAAACCCCCAATAATCTTTCAAAAGATTTTCTTCTGTTCTTTAAAAATGATTTGATTACATTTTCTAAACCAATATTGTACTCAATATTAAATGGCGATTTTTCGTCTAATTTTTTTAATCTTTCTTTTAGTAAATCGGTTGGAAGCTCAAAATCAACTTTCTGATCAAAGTTTACATTTTTAAAGTCGGCAATCATTTCGTCGTAAAGATCTAAAGATGTGAGTTCCTGCATCCATAGACTATCAATACAAGTTGCAATATTATCCGAAACAAAGGTGGATTTAATAGAGTCTAAATAGGAAACTTTAATTTCTTTTTTTAGAATAGAGTCTTTGGTTTTTATTAAATCTTGACTGTAAAAAGTAGCTGAAACAAGTAATAATAGAACGGTAATGTGGTGTTTTATATTCATAGTGTTTTTTTTCAATATTACTTTGGGATAAATATTGATTAATACAAACTTATTGATATCTAACGAATTAAAGTGTTTAATTATTGTTAAAGTAATTTCTTTAGTCTAAAATCGCCTGGATTCCAGGTAAAATTCTACCCTCTAACATTTCAAGCATAGCGCCTCCTCCAGTTGAAACGTAACTCATTTTTTCTTCTAAATTAAATTGTTTTACTGCCGCAACAGAGTCTCCTCCTCCTACTAATGAAAAAGCGCCGTTAGCAGTAGAATCTGCAATGAAATTTCCCAAAGTTATGGTTCCTTTTGCGAAATTTCCCATTTCAAAAACCCCTAATGGACCATTCCAAAGAATTGTTTTTGATTCCATAATCACTTTTCTAAAATTCTCTAATGACTTTGGTCCTGCGTCCAATCCTTGCCATCCCTCTGGAATTTCTCTTACATCTACAATTTGTGTTTGGGCATCATTAGAAAAGGCATTTGCCGCAACTACATCAACCGGAATGTGAATGTGTACATTTTTCTCTTTTGCTTTTTGCAAAATATCTAAAGCTAAATCCAATTTATCGTCTTCACAAATAGAATTCCCAATTTTTCCGCCAAGGGCTTTTATGAACGTGAAAGTCATTCCTCCACCAATAATCATGTGATCAACTTTGTCTAAGATGTTTTCAATTACGGTAATTTTAGAAGAAACTTTAGACCCGCCTAAAACAGCAGTTACCGGTTTAACCGAGTTGTTTAATACACGATTTAAGCTGTCTATTTCTTTTGCCAATAACATCCCGAAACACTTGCTTTTTGGGAAAAACTGTGCGATAATTGTAGTAGATGCATGGGCTCTATGTGCTGTTCCAAATGCGTCGTTTACATAGATGTCGCCCAAAGAGGCTAATTCTTTTGCAAAGGCAACGTCGCCCGCTTCTTCTTCAGCATAAAAACGAAGATTCTCTAAAAGTAAAACTTGTCCAGGTTGAAGATTTTCGGCCGCCTTTTGAGCCACTTCACCTCTACAATCAGAAGCAAAAATTACGGCAAGATTTAAAACTTCCGACACTTTTGAAACGATATGTTTTAAAGAATATTTGTCTTCTTTTCCTTTTGGTCTTCCAAGGTGAGACATTAAAATAACGCTTCCACCATCAGCGATAATTTTATCTATGGTTGGCTTTGCTGCTTCTATTCTATTTGCATCCGTAACCTTAAAATTTTCATCTAACGGAACGTTGAAATCTACTCGAATTATTGCTTTTTTGGAATTAAAATTAAAGTCTTGAAGCGTTTTCATAAGGAAGTATTTGTTTAATATTTAAGTTTTGCAAATATAGGCAATTTGTTTTTTTGGGAAAATCACCTAGCCCATTAATTGAATTGGACTCAAAATGGGTTTTTATTTATTGCTTTTTAAGTATCTTTGCTTATGTTATTTTCTGAAATTTTAGGTCACGAACATATAAAAAACCACTTAATTCGCAGCGCGAGTCA
>Ga0078894_10000342_pt1 | contig 31937 bp, 26 predicted proteins | sample LauGreSu1BDMLBSD_2_FD_67506 | JGI IMG/M metagenome (GOLD analysis project Ga0078894, IMG submission 67506) | Freshwater lake microbial communities from Lake Michigan, USA - Su13.BD.MLB.SD (version 4) (version 4) | ecosystem: Environmental > Aquatic > Freshwater > Lake | place: Lake Michigan... | reverse complement strand
TTTTACTTTTTCTGAACTTTTCAGCAACGAATCAATTACTGTATTACCGGTAATAATAATCGTATCTGAGTTTATATTTTCTTTCAACAAATTATTCTTGGATTGCAACGTAGGTGCAAAGTGAAAATCAGCTATCCTTCCTGTAACTTGTCTATTTATTTCTTCGGGGAAAGGAGATAATTTATTATGGGTTCGAAGTCCCGCTTCAACATGACATACTCTTGCACCTGCATAAAAGGCCGCGATACTTCCTGCCATCGACGTCGTTGTATCACCATGCACATAAACATAATCTGGTTGGAAACTATCTAAAATTGGTTTTAATCCTAAAATTATTTCTGACGTTAGTGTAAATAAATTTTGATTAGGTTTCATTAAATCCAAATCATAATCTGGTGCAATTTCGAAAAATTCCAAAACTTGATCCAGCATTTCTCTGTGTTGTCCAGTTACGCAAACACGAGTGTCGAATTGTGAATATTTTTGAAACTCTTTAACTAATGGAGCCATCTTAATGGCTTCTGGTCTTGTTCCGAATATGATTAGATTTTTTATCATTAAAACAATATTTTACACACTAATTACCTCGTTTTAGTTTGATTTTTGAAGATTTGGGGAAACTTGTAGTTGAGAACAGCACTCATTGTCTACACTTTTAACAATTTAAACTGATTAATAAATACCCATCTTCGGTCTGTTTGTGCTAAATCTATTCTTTTTAGTTTGAATGATCGAAAGTGCCAGACCACCTAATTACCGAATGGCCCATAGATAATAAAATATCTGCCTTTTACCGAATTCAATTGCGAGAGGCAAGCCCACAAACCTAATCAACTTATTGCAACTCGTTTGTCGTATAAATTCATATAAAAATTTTATTGATTGAGTGCGCACCAAACTGCGCACCAACTACCTTGATTTTGAATGTTTTTCTAAGATTTAATGGGAACTTGTAATAAAAATAAGTACTCATTATCAACGCTTTAACTATTTACACTGATTAACAAATACCCCTCGTCGGTCTGGACCACACTAATCAGGATTTCAGTTTTTGAGTCTTCCACCAGCGACTCAATAACAAATAAACCACCGCGAGAAAGAATGTCAAAAAGGAACCGCCAATCGCTGCTATTAGTTTACTCGTCTTTTTCTTTTCCAGGGGGAAACGCGGTTGATCAATCAATTGTATTAACGGCTGGTCTTTGGCCATCATGGTACGACTCAATTCAAGGTTTTTGATCAATTCGCCATACATGGTAGATAACACTTGGATCTCCAATTGTTTCTTGGCCTGAGGCACCTTTGCAACGCCCCTCACCAAAAACTGGTTCCCATCTACTTCGGAAGCTACGCCATACATCGCCTGTCCCAAGGCCTGCTTCACGCTGTCTACCTTGTGCTCCATCATCTTCACGTTTTTACGCATCTGTCCCGTTTTGGTTTCCACGTAAAATTCCGTAACGTTTTGTGTTAGAATCTGCGTGAAATTCTTTGCAAACCATTGGTCTTCCCCGGTAAAAGAAACAGACACAATGGCCAACTTCTTATCCATCTTGGCCACCTGTAAGTTGGTTTTGGTTAAATCGGCAGAGACCTTGGCCAAAAAAGAATCTTGTGACAAGCTGTAGCCCTGTTTTTCTTCGTTTCCTGTAAAATAAACAGGCATGGGGTCTTCCGGTTTGCGTGGTTTGGGTTTCTTGGGCTTATTGAAATCAATGTATTGATTCACCAATAACTTTGATTTCCCTGCACTGTCCACTGCCGTCAATAGTGTTTTTTCTACCAACAATCGGCTTTTCATGAGCTCCAACAAATTGTCGCCACTAAATGCACCCGCAGAACCACCGCCCATATCCAAACCAAATTGGGATGCGATGGAACCAATGCCCCCCATTTTATCACCCCCTTCAGCCAAGGCAAAGGTTAGTTTGGCTGTATACTTGGGCTTTTGAGATTTTGCATAAAAAAATCCAGCCACCCCGCCCAACAATCCCAACAAGACGAGTTTCCACCATTGGGTTTTGAGGTAGGAAATGACTTCTCCTGCCTTTTGGATGAGCTCCTTGAGGGAAATTTCGTCGGTTTCTTGCACTGAATTTTCCATATTACTGAGTCAACAATGCCCACACCGTGGCAAAGCCCGTTAATTTGATTGTAATATCTGATATCACTTTGTTCCAATCGGTAGGAATTCGATTGACTTTTTCCTTCATTGCTTTTGCCTTTTCCGTCCTTGTTTTGTATTTTCTTTCCTTAAATACCACATGCACAGTTGATCCTTTTCTTACCCTAGGTGTGATACGAAACAAATATAGGTTGGCCGTTTTTCTCACTCTTCCATTGGCCTCCAACACATAGGTGCGACTTTTCCAAGCATCTGGGGTATATCCATTACCAAAGGTTCGAATGTAATACCCGGCCCTCTTGCCTGCTATAAATGGGGCATTCATCACATTGTTATCGGTTAATTCCAAAAACTCAATGGCAGAACCATAAATGGTGATAAATTCAATCATTTTGGGGACTGTAATTACGTCGCCTTCTTCGAGTGTATAATTGTATGGCGAGCTGTTTGCTGCCAACGCTTTTTTCATGTTAAAAACCATATAGCCTCCGGGTACGGTAGGTCGGTCAAATCTGGCGCCCTTAATAAATGCATATTTGGTAACACCGCCCGCCATTGCAACCACGTCTTGAACCCTCCATCCCTTGTCTTGAATAACATAGAAACCAGGGTATTTAAATTCCCCTCGCAATTCAATCACTTTCTGCAACTCAAAGTTGGGAATCCTACGCACAGATACAATATCAAAAGGTAGCAACGGGGTATTTAATATCGTTGCACTGTCTGTAACATCCTTGGGTATGGTTAAAGAAATTGTAGTACTCTTATATTCCTCACCAGGTACATAATTGGGAGAGAAAATATTACTTCTAGCAATCTCTATTTTAGTAATTTCCGCAGAAATCTGTAGTCCACCACTCAATACCAAAACATCACCCAAGGTGATGCCTTCTTTGAATGGGAAGGTGGCTGGCCTTTTGATCTCACCATTGGTAGTTACGGTAAATCGATTCAAAAAATCTGCTTCGCTATAAAGTAGCAATACGTCGTTCTTCTTCAGAAGAATATTGTCTTCACTATTGCTTTGGTTAACAATCTCTTGAATATTTAATGGGACATACTTACGCGTATCGTCTTTTTCGGTGCGTATCAAATAAGCGCGTTTCAATAAGATCTGTTCTCTTAAGCCTCCAGATTTGGCAATCAAATCGGAAATTCTTTCATCGCCTTTCAGAGCATAGGCCCCTGGAAAGTATACGGGTCCTTTGATTTCCACCCGGTTTTCTACATCTGTATTAAGGGCAGGGATGGTTACCTGGTCGCCATCTACCAATATATAATCTGTTTTTAAGGCAGTTAAACTATCCCAATTCAACGGAAATAAACGCAGATTTTTGTCGATATACCTTTGCAACACCATGCTTCTTCCCATGGAATTGGCATTTAAATCGCCAGCATAGTTGATCAATTTGGCCAATTGTTCTCCCGGCAACAATTCGTATGTCATTGGGCGTTTCACAGCACCGGCAATGCTTACCAGTTTACCCACGGTACCAATCACCAGATAATCATTGTCTTGCAAGAAAAAGTCGTCGTCCGAACCCGGATTTTGCAAGTAGGTGTATACATCAAAGGTTTTGATCACTTTGCCATTCCGTCTAAGCTGGATGTTACGCAGAGTACCAATATCGGTAGGCCCCCCAGCCGCAATCAGTGCATTGAAGGCGGTATTGAGGGCAGGAATCTTGTAGGATCCAGGTTTGAATACCTCACCCACAATGTTCACTGTAATACTTCTGCTATAGGCCAAGCTGATTTCCACTTGGTTGGAACTCATGTTAAAATTGTTACTGAGGGCGGTTTTGATTAGAATTTTGGCCTTATCAAAAGGAACACCTTTTACATAGATGCTTCCGAGTTGACCGAGTTCAATTCTTCCGCGGCTGTCTACTTTTGCCACGGTGTTGTAGTAACTCACACCAAAGATGGAGATGCCCAATTCATCACCCACACCCAATTCGTAGTTGGCGGGTGCTTTGGCGTCAATGCTACGTTCGTATATTTTAATGTCGCCTTTTCGAAACAATTCCTGTCCGTAAACCGTTACGGGCTTATCGGCTTTGGGCGCCACAATCTCAGAACCAGTAATTGGCGTTGCTGCTTCTACCAGGGCTTGTTTACCTTTGGCTTCTGCGGTTTCTTCGGATGCCAGGGCCGGTGTGGCGGCATTGCTAGGCGCTTTCGCTTGTACTTTGTTAAGTCGGTCTTTGAACGCTTGCGCTTCCGAGGCGGGCATGCCTTTGGCAATCGCTAGTTTTTCGGCTTGTTCCACACCCAATCCTGCCGCTTGGGCCTGACTGAGTAGGTCCAAAATTTGCGCATCAGTAAATTCTGCAGCTTTCACTGTGGTAGGATTCTGCGCCAACGCGGGTTGAGCCATCAGAGTTGTCATAGACAAAATCAAGCCTATAAATAAGTTACAATTTTTTTTCATTGCTAAACGGCAAAGATAAGTAGATTTTTTTGTTATATTCATTTTACGGCTTCGCCCCTTCGGTCACATGGGATGTGCCTATTGACTTGGTGTATGTGAAAATCACATATTTATGTGAAGAATGCTCCCACACAAACAAAAAATAATTTCATTTGTAGGAAGCCTCAAAATTAATCCATTTAATGTGATATTCGGTCTTTGGTAACACAGAATTAACTGCATTTTAGTGAATACGCGAATCCGTTATGTGAATCGCCCCTAAAAATTATTCTACTGTCACCGATTTTGCCAAATTCCTCGGCTGATCCACATTGCAACCGCGCATCACCGCAATGTGATAGCTCAACAACTGCAAAGGAACGGTGTTAACCAAAGGACTCAATGGCTCAATGGTCTCCGGCACTTCAATCACGTGATCCACCATCTTGTCCAAATCACGGTTTCCTTCGCTCACCAAGGCAATCACTATCCCTTTTCTCGCCTTTACCTCTTGGATGTTGCTCACCACCTTTTCGTAATGCTCCGAATTTGTAGCGATCACAACCACTGGCATCTCTTCATCAATCAATGCAATCGGACCATGTTTCATTTCCGCTGCAGGATACCCTTCGGCGTGGATATAACTAATCTCCTTGAGTTTCAACGCCCCCTCTAATGCCACCGGGAAGTTATAACCCCTACCCAAATACAAGAAATTGCGGGCATCTTTATATTGCGCCGCCAATTCGATCATCTGATCGTTCAACAACAACGCTTTTTCTATTTTTTCTGGAATTCCTTCCAACTCTTCAAAGAAAGACTTGATTGCTACCATATTCATGGTGCCTCTCAGTTTGGCCATACCCACAGCCATTAAGGCTAGAACGGTCACCTGCGCCGTAAATGCTTTGGTACTCGCCACCCCAATTTCAGGGCCTGCATGCGTGTAAGCCCCCGCATCGCTCAATCGAGGAATGCTAGAACCAACCACATTGCAAACGCCAAACACACTGGCCCCTTTGCGCTTGGCCAAATCCATGGCCGCCAAAGAATCTGCTGTTTCACCACTCTGAGAAATGGCAACCACCAAATCATCCGCATATAATACTGGATTTCTATATCTAAACTCAGAAGCATATTCCACTTCTACTGGCACCCGCGCCAAATCTTCAAACAAATATTCGCCCACCAAACCCGCATGCCAACTGGTGCCACAACCAATCAATATCAATCGTTTGATTTCCTTCAAACGCTCCGCATAATCCTCCATGGAACGCATGTGGATCTGGCCGGTGTTGGAATCAAAACGACCTCTAAAGCTATCGAAAATAGAACGCGGCTGTTCGTAAATCTCCTTCAACATAAAGTGAGGATATCCGCCTTTTTCCAACTGCTCCAAACTCAATTCCAGCTCCTGCACATAAGGCACCTGTACTACATTTTCTATGCTCTTTACAATCAATTCATTGTTCTCAACAATCGCAATTTCGCCATCCTTGAGATAAATCACTTTATTCGTGTATTCAATAATGGGCGTAGCGTCAGAGGCAAACAAAAATTCACCCCTGTCGTGACCCAAACCCACCACCAAAGGACTTCCCTTGCGGGCTGCAATGAGATGCTCAGGGTGATTTTTACTCAAAATCACAATCGCATACGCGCCCACCACTTGCTTCAATGCCAAACGAACTGCATCGGCCAATGGCAAACCGGTGTTCTCCATCACATTTTCAATCAAATGTGCCAACACCTCTGTGTCGGTATCCGAATGAAACGTATGTCCACGCTGAATCATACCCTCTTTTAACGTCGCATAATTCTCGATGATTCCATTATGAATAATCGCCAAATCGCCGCTTTCACTCAAATGAGGGTGAGAATTTTTATCGTTGGGTTCTCCATGGGTAGCCCAACGTGTGTGGCCCATCCCAATGGTTCCCGTAGTATCCTGCCCTAGGGCTTCCTCCTCCAAGTTTGAAACCTTGCCCTGCTTCTTATAAACGCGCATTTTGCCATCCAACAAAGCCACACCTGCACTGTCGTACCCGCGATACTCTAGGCGTTTAAGGCCCTTAATGACAATGTCATACGCCTGTTTATTTCCGATATAGGCAACAATTCCACACATGGTTTAGTATATTAATTGTAAAACGTGTTTGGCTGGATTACAAACCAAAAACCGATTTTACTGCACCCACAGCATTGGTTTCTTCCCAAGGGAACAATTTAACCGTTACTTTGAGCTCATTGTGTTTTCCTGCGTTGAATACTTTATCTACCGTTTTGCACTCACGACCCATGTGGCCATAGGCTGCAGTCTCTAAATAAATGGGCGTACGCAATTGGAAACGCTGTTCGATATTGTAAGGACGCAAGCTAAATTCAGGCATTGCCGAAATTTTTGCCGCAATCTCACCGTCTGTCATTGCAACTTTTGCAGTTCCATAAGTATCAACAAACAAACCCACGGGCTCAGCTACACCAATGGCATAACTCACCTGAACCAACACTTGATCGCAAACACCGGCAGCCACCAAATTTTTGGCGATGTGACGGGTTGCGTAAGCCGCAGAACGGTCTACCTTGCTAGGATCTTTTCCAGAGAATGCACCACCGCCGTGTGCTCCACGTCCGCCATAGGTATCAACGATGATCTTACGACCTGTTAATCCGGTATCTCCGTGTGGACCACCGATCACAAACTTTCCTGTTGGATTGATGTGATACTTAATGTCGTTGCCAAACAAAGCTTGAATATGCGCTGGCATTTTTGCCATCACACGAGGAATCAATAAATGTACCAAATCATCATGGATCTTCTTCAACATCGCCTCGTCTTCATCGAAATCGTCGTGCTGCGTTGAAATCACAATCGTATCGATATTCATTGGCTTGTGGTCGTCTGAATATTGAATGGTAACCTGACTTTTTGCATCGGGACGCAAGTAGCCAATTACATTGCCTTCACGACGCATGGCGGCCAATTCTTCCAATAATAAGTGAGCCAACATCAAAGGCAAGGGCATCAATGTATCTGTTTCATTGTTTGCATAACCAAACATCATACCCTGGTCGCCCGCACCCTGATCTTCAGGATTTGCGCGCTCTACCCCTTGGTTGATATCGGCACTTTGTTCATGAATTGCACTCAAGATTCCACAGCTGTTAGAATCAAACATATATTCACTCTTGGTGTAACCAATTTTTGCGATTACATCACGGGCAATTTTTTGTACATCTAAGTATGCGTTTGACTTTACTTCTCCAGCCAATACTACTTGTCCGGTGGTTACCAACGTCTCACAAGCCACCTTACTGCTTGGGTCGTAAGCCAAGAAATTGTCGATCAGCGCATCTGAAATCTGGTCAGCTACTTTGTCTGGGTGTCCTTCCGACACGGATTCTGAAGTAAAAAAGTATGGCATAAGTTTAAACCGCAAATATACAAATCAATTGCATTCAATGCATCGCTTTGAGTGGGTGGTCGATAAAGTTAATAAAAAGCTAGCGGTGGAAGAGTTGTCCAATTTGCAATTCCGCGATCACCAATTTGTGGTCGGATGGCACTTCTTTGATGCTTTGGTATTGTAGCGCTCTCATTGGATTGTCGAATAGAATGTAATCAATTCTAAAACTCGGCATAGACCCTTTGTAGGTGGTTTCCAGGCCGCGGCCGGCTTCCACGAAGGCATCGCGCATGCCGGAACTCAGCTGCCTGTAACTGTAACTCACGGGGATATCGTTGAAGTCGCCGCAGATGACTTTGGGAAAATCGCAGACCAGCAAATTCTCTTTGATAATTTTCACTTGTTGTGCCCTGCGCTGGTAGCCCATTCGCAGGCGGGTGATGATGCCTTTGGACCCTTCTATATCTATTTGCTGCTGTTGGGTTTGCTTTTGCATCACTGCATAGTCTTTTTTGGCAAATCGGAAAGATTGGAGGTGGAGGTTAAAGATTCTCACGCGGGCGTTGCGAAGGAATTTGTATTCGGAGGGGATTTCCACATCCACCCACATGGCCATATTGCCTGTTTGGGAACCCAAGGGGATGGGTTGCCATCGTTTGATTTGGTATTTGCTCAGCACGATCATGCCATAAGGTCGGCGTTCACTTAAGGTATAGGATTGAGAGTAATCGAAACCGCCTTCGGCTTTGAGGAATCTAGCCAGGGCTTTGAGGCCGCCCGCTTTGGCATATACTTCTTGCAGGCAAACTACATCTGCGTTTTCTGATTTTAGTACTCGCAGGAAGGAATCCATGGCTGGCATGTATTCGGTATTTACGATATCAACGGAAGATTCATTTTGATATAATCCAAACAACTGACAGTTGTAGGTAATGACTTTGAGCTTTTTGGCATTCATGTCGAGCATCTCTTTATCGAGAGGAGTGCTTTCATTTCCCTTTTTATCCGCGCCGTTTTCTAGGCCATTGGTTGCGTCTGTATTCTTAAGATCATTCCATTGGATGTAAAGGCTGGCTTGACCCAGATTCAGCAAAAGACAGGACAGTGCGAACAAGCTTCGCCATTTCAATTGAATTAGCCAATAGATCAGGGCAAGGACCATCAGAAGAAAGAGGACGGGAAAGGCGAGACCGAGCAGGGGTAGCCAAGAGTTGGTATTGGGGGAAACGGTAGGGACGAGGCCAGACAACATCAGCAGTATAGCCAATACAATGGTGGCTGGAAATGCGATGATGTTGATGAGTTTCATTTGTCTTGACTGGCTTTGAAGAGTGTTTCTTTTTCCTTTTGGGTGAGGTTGTTGTAGCCCACTTGTGAAATTTTATCTAGGATTTCGTTCACCACTTCTTCGGAGGGGTTTGCGGATTTTCTAGTTTTCGAATCTACTGCATTGCGGGTTCTGTTTACCCGCAGGGTGGGATTTTTTCTCTCTTTTGGGGAAAATAGGGATGCGATGCTTGCGCCGAAACGCGAAAACGCATCCATGGTGGATTGCAAAAAATCGCCTTTTAACACCCCATAGGCATAGAGGGTTCCCCACAGTAGTCCGCCGATGTGGGCGGCATAACCGCCTACGTTGTTGTTTCCGAAAATGCCCACCACATCCAACACCACTTTCACCAAGACAATCCAACGGATTTCTACTTCTATTAGGCCAAACAGGAAGAGTCGGTACCGCGGTGTAAAGATGGCCGTGGCCAACACCACTGCAGACACTCCGGCCGAGGCACCCAAGGTGTTTTCTGGGAAATAGGCCGCGCCCGGGACATCAAAAAAGACCGACATCGAATAGAAGATTTGTATGAACAGGGCGCCGAATAGTCCTCCAACAACAAATAGCTTCCAGATGTGCTCTTTGCCCACCAGGTCCTCCAATATGGCGCCTACAAAATAGAGCCACAGCATATTGCCAAGCAGATGCCAAGCGTTGAGGTGAAGGAACATGTAGGTGAAGGGGCTCAGGAATTTGTATCCTTGGCTCAGTTCTAGGGGGCTAAATTTTAGCCAATCTAATAATACTTGGGAAATGATGCGGTTTGAGGTTGGATACAGGGTAACAAGGATGATCAACCACGCCAACAGAAAAACCAGAACGCAGGTGGCAATGATTTGTTGGGCCGCGGAGCGACTGGGTCCAAACCATTTGACAAAAAATGTATTCACTGCGTCTTTAAACATGTTAAGATACCTTACCCATTTTTCGCCACGCGAAAATCAAGAGAAATCCGGTGAGTGCGCCGCCGATGTGTGCGAAGTGGGCTACGTTATCGCCCGAAAAACTGCCCAAACCTAGCAGTACATCTAGGCCCACCATGATGGGAACCAGGTATTTGGCTTTGATGGGATAAGGGATAAACAGAAACACCAACGACTCATTGGGATAGAGGTAGGCAAAGGCAACCATCACCCCGTAAACAGCCCCGGAAGCACCAATCATGGGTCCGTAGTTCACGGCTTCAACGCCGGCAGCGTGGTTGGGGAAAAGGGTTCCGGTATGAGAAAAAATGGTGTAGGCCATTTCTGAAAAATGCACCAGTACGGCACCCAAGGCAGCAATAAAAAACAGTTGCAAAAACTTTGATACGCCCAACCGGTATTCTACAATCGCACCGAAGGAAAATAGGGCCAGTCCGTTAAAAAGTAGGTGGCTGATGCCGCCATGACAAAATATGTGGGTCGCCAATTGCCAAATGCGGAAATTTTCACTGTCGGGATAGAAAAGGTATAGCGTTTCTACATCAAATCCTGTCTTAGGCAAGGCCACTTGAGCAAAGCTCACCAAAACCATAATAATCAACAAATTCTTTAAGCCCGGGGGCAATTGTGCAATCATGTTCTTTGTTTTTTGTTCTGAAATGTATCGTAAATAAAGGCCGCCGAGATTTCAATAAAAATTGGCTTGCCGTCAAAGGTATGGGATGGGTTTTGTAGGGCAAAAAGTCGTAGCGCCAATTGCTGTAATTCCTCATGGGTTTTTCCCATGCCGCTGCGGATCACCGCATGCCTTGCCATGGAAAGTGCCATACTTTCGTATTTGCCCAATTTGAGATCGCCTTGGGTATTTTGATAATCTTCAATGAGATTTTCAATCAGCTTCTGTTCGTCGCCCTGTGTCAGAAATGTGGGCAAACCATTCACAATCAATGTATTACCTCCAAAATGATTGATATCAAATCCCAACCACTGCAATTCTTGTAACAACTCCAAAACCACTGGGATTTGGGCGGGTGGCAACTCAACGGTCCTAGGAAACAGCAAATGCTGACTCTGGCCGGCATGGGCTTGCAACTGCTTTAGGTAATCGTGGTAAAACACGTGCTGCTGCGCCAATTTTTTGTCGATGACTGTGAGCACGCCGCCACGGTTGACAACCAAATACGCATCAGACAATGGAAACAGTCCTTGAATGAGGGAGTTGGGGTCGGAGTTGGTGTCGGAGTTGGTGTTGTCTAGCGCCGAGATTTGATTGGACTGGCCGGAAGCATCCCCATTAAATGAGCTGTCGCGCTGCATTGTATGCATCCCCGTTTGTTCCACTGAGCCCAGCACTTTTTGCCAATCTTGGTTGCTGGAACGTTGGTATCCACCGCTGCCTTGTTCACCAAAGGGATTGTAGTTGGGGTTGCGTTTTTCCGTAAATGCCGATCGATCCGTTTGCCATTGGTTGGTGTTCAACTGTTGCGTCGACATCGGTTGGTTCAGGAAATCACCCATATGCGTAAAATCACCCAACGATATCGACGGCTGCACCACAAAATTGCCCAAGGCCTTGCGCACTGCGGCTTTTACCAAATTATAAATGTGTTTCTCGTCCTCAAATTTGACCTCCGTTTTGGTAGGATGCACGTTCACATCCACCTTGGCTGGGTCTACGTTGAGGTATAGCGCATAAAGGGGAAATTCATCGCTGGGGATCAACCCTTCAAAGGCGGCGTTCACTGCGTGATGAAAGTAATTGCTGCGGATGAACCTGCCGTTCATGAAAAAGAACTGCTCACCCCGCGTGCGTTTGGCGGTGCCTGGAGCCCCAACAAAACCGGTGATTTGAACGATATCTGTATTCTCCTTGACCTCTAAAATCTCAGTATTTGGCTTCTTGCCCATCGCTTCCAACACACGGTCCTTGAGGGGTTGGGCTTTGAAATGGTAAACCAAAGATCCGTTGTTGTGGTAGACAAATTCTACACTCGGGTTGGCCATGGACTGCCTTAAAAATTCTTCTACGATGTGCTTGGTCTCTACCGCAATGGATTTTAGGAAATTGCGCCTTGCTGGCAAATTATAAAACAGGTTTTTTATGGCGATGTTTGTCCCCTGAGGCGCTGCATCAACCCGCTGTTCAAGCACTTCACTGCCTTCGATGCGAATCAGCTGAGCCACTTCATCATCGGCCCTTTTCGTCTTCATCTCCACCTGGGAAACCGCCGCGATAGAAGCCATCGCCTCACCCCGAAACCCATACGTATCGAGTTTAAACAAATCTTCTGCTTTCCTAATCTTAGATGTGGCATGCCTTTCCCAGCAAAGCCTCGCATCCATCTCACTCATGCCCTTGCCATTGTCGATCACCTGCATCAAAGTACTCCCACCGTCCTTCACCAACAAAGTAATTTTGGTGGCGCCGGCATCGAGGCTATTTTCCAGCAATTCCTTTACGGCATTGGCGGGACGTTGCACAACTTCTCCTGCAGCAATCTGATTGGCTACCGCATCGGGCAATAATTTAATTACACTTGTCAAGGGATGGGAAGTTACGAAATTGCAACAAATATCGGTGCAAAGATTACTTATTTTCAAACATCATCATCACCCACCCGTCGATGATTTGTGTTTGTTGCAAAACTAAATTTATGCTTTGCGATTTTTCCAAAATCAATGGAACGTCTTCTTCTCTCAAACCACTCAATAAAAGATTACCATTCAACTTTAACACTCTTTGGTATTCCGCCATATCGGCCAAAAGGACTTCTCTATGAATATTGGCTAGAACGACATCATAGTAGCCATCACTCACTAGTTCCAGGGCCTTTACATGACCATGAACCATTTTGGTTTGGGTTGTTTGATTGATTTTCAGGTTGTCGTTTGCGTTGTCCACCACCCAATCATCAATTTCCACACCCAACACTTCACTGGCACCGAGCATTTCCGCTGCGATGGCTAAAATCCCGGTTCCACTGCCCATGTCGAGCACTTTGGCATTTTTGATCGTATCACCCAAATCTTGCAACGCGGTAAGCATCAATCGGGTGGTACCGTGGTGGCCCGTTCCAAAGCTCATGCGGGGTTCAATGGTGATGGCGCGGCGCCCTTCGGGCGCCGCCTCGTGAAATGGAGCCCGCACAAAAAATTGACCTACCAACAGGGGATTAAAAAAGTTCTTCTCCCACAACTCATTCCAATTCTCTCTCTCCACAATACTCCACGACCACGAATCTATATAGTCGGAGACATTCTCTTCTATTTCAAGGTAATCCTCGGGATTGATATCGTTCTCATCGGCAAATGCCTTTACCCAACCACTCTCGGTTTCAAAATGTGTAAAGGGGTATTCTCCCAAAAACGCGGTGACAATATCTGCCCGCTCTTGCATCGCAACCTCATCCAAACCAATGCCATCGGCCAATTTTATCTCATTCCAAATGGCATGGAAGCAGACAAAATTGCTCATTTCTTGGTGCCTAACTGCAGATTGCACTCGCCAAACTCGGCGTTGTACCCAATGGTGAAGGGCAACTTGGCTGGCTTTTTGGCCAAATATTCATCGCGCATGTCCTTTTGAAAGTAATTCTCGAACAAATGAATCGTCTTGCTGTATTCACCCAATAATTCAGTTTCAAAACCCGCACTTTTCATCGCTAGCATCGGCATGCCCGAATCGTCTTGTAAAATGATCTTGGACTGACCGGTAACCACGCCTGCAATATCAGAGAAGTAGTCTTTGTACATCAAATAACTTGCAGCCTTGAGGAATGTCACCACGGAACCGCGTTGCTTTAGGTAATTGATCACACCCGGGGCTTTTTTATTGCCGGTGTTGCTGATATCTTGGCTGATGTAGACCAACTGTTTTACCGATTTATCTCCCTTGGCAGAATAACCAATTTTGATACCCATGGGCTCAGCGCCGGGCTCCACAGCGACCTGATTTCCGTTTTGATCCAGAGAGAAATACTCAACGTAGTGGATACCAAACCCATTTCTGGCCAAATAAAACAAGAAGGTGTGCAATGTGCCATTCATCAGCTCATGCGAAAAATCATCGTCCATACTCAAGGTGCGGAAGAATCCCAACTTGTGGGGGTAGAACATGCATCGATCCAAAACGGTGAGGTAATCTTCCATTTGCTTTGGCGCAACGGCAGAGTCTTCAAATCGCGAACCCACTGGCTCTAGGCCAATCATGATGACAGTGTCGCGGTTGGGATAAAATAGATTTGCGTAGAAAAAATCGCCACCTGCAAAAGGGTATAGTAAGGTTTTGGGTGCGTTTGATGGGATATATTTTTTGTCGTTTACCCAAGTGGCAATGGGCGTACCCACGGTTTGCATCAACAATCTCCAACGCAGATCTGTTTTGGCGGCATGCATTTTCCAATATTCACGCTGCTCTAAACTATCGTTGTTTTCATCGTGAACACCTGCCATGTATCTTGCAAACGCAGTCCACTTGGCATCCAGGGGTGTCCTTTTATCTACTACAGCGACAACCGTGTCTTTTTGTGGTTTTTTCTCAGTATTCTTGGGTTTGCAAGAGGGAATAACCAAAACTGTGAGTGCCAGAATGGACAGCCAAAGGAATTTTTTCATGGGGCCGCAAATATAGCACACGAAAAACTCAGAATAATGACTGTGGAAAATCTTTTTTTACTTCTAAAATGGCCCCTTCCACGTTTCTAGACCCCCGAGAATTATTGAGCCAATCCCCTACTTGATGCGCTTTTATCAAATCGTTATCGCAGGGTTGTAAAATCGTTTTTCTTTCGTTGGTTGAGGCACTTAAAAATAATCTCGCCGATGTGCCATTCAAAATGACGGGCATCCGTTTTTTGACGTTGTGAATCTCTCTCATCAATTCATTGGCCGCCGTTGTGATAATCGCAAATGTTTCCCTCAATTCACCCGTTTCAGGATCTACCCATTCACTAAAAATACCGGCCATCAACATCACCGATTCATCCTTCATCTGAATGTAATGAGGATATTTCTTCTTATTCACCTCTTTCCATTCAAAAAAACCACTGGCCGGAATCACACAAGCCGATTGCTTCCAAGCGTCCCTAAACATGGGTTTCTCTTCGATGGTTTCCGCCCTGGCATTCAACCCGTAAGCGAATAACTCCTGGGCCTTTTCGGTCGACTTTACCCACGATGGAATCAAACCCCAATGCATCGATTTTAGGGAGATGTTTCTTTCTCCGCCCCGGTTTTGATCCATATTTCTTTCTCCACGATTCCAGCTACTGGGGTCTATATTCCCAATCAATACGGGCAACTTCGGCTGCTCAAATCCCGAAAAAAAGTAACCGGGTTTCGGAATCGATGCTTCCCAATTTCCCTCATCCATAAAGCTGATGTGCGCATACGGATTGCTCGGATCCAACTTATCTGCATCGCCCAAGTCCAATTTGGATTGCAAGGATTGAGCGGAAAAATTGACAGCATAAGTGAAGCACATTTTTTTGTCGATTTATTTCATTTCGGGAATTTAGTTCTCGCAAGATGCCAATTTCGGGAATTTTGCAATTGCGATTTTTGCAACGCAAATATCATCGATCCAAACACCAACTCAAAAGATGGGACATCAAATTAGTTTTTTCTCCCTTGCCTAAATTATTTCGTTACTTTGAATTGTGATAATTGGACTTTCTAGAGAACGCAAAAATCCGCCCGACAATCGAGTGGCACTATCCCCCATTCAATGCCTTGCCTTGCAGCAGCGATACCCTCAAATTTCCGTGATTGTTGAATCTTCGCCTACCCGATGTTTTTCTGATGCGGCGTACCAAGAAGTGGGGATTAAGGTGGTTGAGGATTTGCAAACAGCCGATATCATTTTGAACATCAAAGAGCTCCCCGCCGATTCTCTCATCCCCAATAAAACCTATTTTTTCTTTTCGCACACCATCAAAAAGCAACCTTATAACAGAGGCATGCTGCAAGCGATTTTGTCGAAAAATATCACACTCATCGACTACGAAGTTTTACGATACGAAAACGGTCAGCGCGTTTTGGGTTTTGGTCGTTTCGCCGGACTCGTAGGCGCCTACAACGGGTTACTGGTTTACGGGAAAAAACACAATTTATTCCACATCAAACCGGCTAACCATTGCAAAAGTTATGCGGAGGTATTGCATGAGCTCACCGCTGTGAAACTCCCCAATGTACGCATTGCTATTACCGGTGGAGGTCGGGTTTCTCAGGGTGCTTTGGACCTTTTGCGTGCCATCAACATCAGAGAAGTATCGCCAAGTCAATTCCTAACCGAAACGTATAACGAACCTGTTTTTGTTCAGCTCAATTCCCCCGATTTATATGCTCATCCCTCCCTTGAAGCCTGGGACACCAAACATTTTTATCATTTTCATCACGAATATAAAGGTCAGTTTAGCCGCTATTGCGGGAAGACAGATTTGCTGATCAATGGCATCTATTGGACAGAGGATTTGCCGCGGTTGTTTGAGGTTTCGGATACGCAGATTCCGGGTTTTGTGCCGTCTGTGATTGCCGATATCAGTTGCGATGTGGAAGGCAGTGTGCCGATTACTTACAAGGCAACCAGCATCGCCGACCCTGTAATTGGTTGGAGCAGAACCAAGCTTGAACCCTGCGAACCTTATCAGGCCGATAGCATCGATGTTATGTCGGTTGGAAACCTCCCCAACGAACTGCCGAAGGACGCGAGCGAAGAATTTGGAGAGATGTTATCGTTACATATCATTCCGGCGTTGTTTGCTGCGCAATCACGGTTGTTGGAGGAAGCGACGATTACTCGTGGAGGAAAATTGACCGCACATTTCGAGTATTTGAGCGATTTTGTGCAAGAATCTGACTAAGATTCACGAAATTTGCGGCGATTTCAACAGACATGGCAACAAACCGCACTTTCACAATGTTCAAGCCCGATGCAGTAGCAAACGGCCACGCAGGAAAAATTTTAGATCAAATCATCCAAGCCGGCTTCAAAGTCGTTGCCTTGAAATACACCCAACTCAGCAATGAGCGCGCCGGTGATTTCTATGGTATCCACAGAGAGCGTCCGTTCTTCAACGATTTGGTTAGTTTCATGACCAGCGGCCCGATTTACGCGGCCATTTTGGAGAAAGACAACGCAATCGAAGACTTCCGTAAGTTGATTGGCGCTACTGATCCTCAGAAGGCTGATGCAGGAACCATCCGTAACTTGTTTGCAAAGAGCATCGATGCAAATGCGATTCACGGTAGCGACAGCGACGAGAATGCAGAGATCGAAGGAAACTTTTTCTTCGCTGCAGACGAGCGTTTTTAATCGCTACGCTTTCAGCGTTATTTGAATTTAATATAAAAAGCCCCGGCAAAGCCGGGGCTTTTTTATTGATATGGGTCGGAATTAATTGACCAAACTTCCGACTTTGGCAACGATTTACTTCCGACTTTGGCAATATTAAAAGCCCAATTTGGGCAAAAAAACTTAATCCACCACGGCATTTCAACTCAAAAGTGGAAGCCAATAATATGCTGTAAATCCAATACTACAAATATTTTGCAAGTATAAAAATAGTTAGTACTTTTGTTATCGCAACCGGCATTACGGTAATCTGCATTACGATAAATCATGAAGTTCTACAACCGCGAATCAGAATTAGCTCAATTGAAACAAATTGAGGACCTGTCGCATCAGTCGGCCCAAATGACCTTCGTCATTGGTCGCAGAAGAATTGGCAAAACAAGTCTGCTACTGGAGGCGCACAAAAACAGTCCTTGCCTGTACTTTTTCATCGCCAAAAAAAACGAGGCCTTGCTCTGCCAAGAATTTGGAGAAGAGATCAAGCAGAAATTGCAGATACCCCTGTTTGGCGAACTCAAAACCTTCAAAGTCGTGTTTGGCTTGTTGCTAGAAATTGCGAAAACCCGACAGTTCACGGTGATCATCGATGAATTTCAGGAATTCAACACGGTGAATGCGGCGATATATTCTGATATGCAAAACCTATGGGATGCTAGCAAGCGCGACGCCAAAATCAACTTGCTGCTCTGTGGATCTGTGTATTCCATGATGACCCGCATTTTTGAGAATGCCAAGGAACCCTTGTTTGGTAGGGCCACCCACAAAATACATCTGAAATCGTTTGATGTGGGCACGTTGAAAGAAATCCTCACCGATTATCACCCCCAGCACAGCGGGGAAGACCTGCTCGCCTTTTACCTGATTACCGGCGGTGTAGCGAAATATGTGGAATTGTTGATTTCACAAAAGGCGTTCACAAAAACAGCCATGCTCGCCCAAGTGCTGCGTGAGAATTCGCTCTTCTTGGAAGAAGGGAAAAATGTACTGATCGAAGAATTCGGCAAAGAGTATGGCAACTATTTCTCAATACTCTCGTTGATTGCCACAGGCAAAACCTCCCGCGTGGAAATTGAATCCATCATGGAAATCCAAACTGGGGGATTTTTGGAACGATTGGAAAGCAGTTATGGACTCATCCAAAAAGTACGTCCCATCTTCGCCAAACCCACCTCCCGAACCATTAAATATGCCATTGCCGACAATTTTCTGAGCTTCTGGTTCCGCTTCATCTATAAATATCGAAGTGCCATTGAGGCAGGAAACATCGAATATATAGCCCAAATTGTGGATCGCGACTACGACACGTACAGCGGTAAAATTTTGGAAAAATACTTCATCGAAAAACTCAAACGCGAGAAGAAATACAACCTCATCGGCACATATTGGGAGAAGAACAACGAAAACGAGATCGACATTGTTGCGGTGAATGAGATTGAGAAGAAAGTCGTTTTTTGCGAAGTGAAAAGAAAAGCCAACAACATCGACCTGGGCAAGTTGAAGACCAAAGCGGCCAAACTCCTCCCCAATTTTCAAGGTTATCAGGGATCCTATAAAGGTTACTCTCTGGACGACATATAATTTCCGATATTTGAAACCACCCAATGAAAGAAAAATACCAATACAATCGCAACAACGACCTCCGCATCTACCAAGGGCCTAGAAGTCGATTCGCCGAATTCACCTTCGCCCTCAGCGTATTCTTTCAATTTATCAAGGGATTCAGAAGTCTACACTTTCAAGGACCATGCATCTCCATTTTTGGATCAGCGCGTTTCCACGAAGACAACGAATACTATCACCAAGCACGCGAAATGGGTGCGCGAGTGGCAAAAGCCGGCTTTAATGTGGTTACAGGCGGTGGACCTGGTGTGATGGAAGCAGCCAGTAGAGGCGCAAAAGACGTCGGCGGAACAGCCATCGGCGTAAACATCGAACTTCCCTTTGAACAAAAACCCAACCCCTTCCTTGATGTTTGGGTGGATATTAAGTACTTCTTCGTTAGAAAAGTTCTGCTTTTTAAATACTCCGTAGGATTTGTGATTATGCCCGGCGGTCTGGGTACCCTCGACGAACTCTTTGAGGCCTATACCTTGGTTCAGTGCGATAAAATCCCCCAATTCCCCATCGTCCTGTTTGGAACCGAGTTTTGGAAAGGCCAGATCGATCAGCTCAAAATGATGGAAGCCAAACACACCATCTCGCCTGGAGACCATGATTTATATTTGGTTACCGATAGTTACGATGAAGCCATGGAATTTCTTCTTGCAAGAATTCACCAATACGCACCCAAATACAAAACCTTCCGCAAAAAATGGTGGTTGGGTGAGGGCTAGTTCCAAGCAAGACTTCCGAGCATCCCAAAAATCTTCACTATCTTTGTGCCTTTATGAAAGGTCCAATTTCTCAATTCATCGAAACGCATTACTTGCATTTTAACGCAGCGGCTCTTGTTGATGCTGCCAAAGGCTACGAAACCCACCTCACCGAAGGCGGCAAAATGATGGTTACTTTGGCCGGTGCCATGAGTACTGCCGAATTGGGCAAAAGCTTGGCCGAAATGATCCGCGCTGGCAAAGTAGATATCATCTCTTGCACCGGTGCAAACCTTGAAGAAGACATCATGAATCTAGTGGCGCACAACCACTATAAGCGTGTTCCCAATTACCGCGACTTGAGTCCTCAAGACGAATGGGATTTGCTAGAAAACCACTACAACCGCGTAACCGATACCTGTATCCCTGAAGAAGAAGCTTTCCGTCGTCTCCAAAAACACATTGAAGGCATCTGGAAAGGCGCCCAAGACAAAGGAGAACGCTATTTCCCGCATGAATACATGTACCAAATTTTGAATAGCGGTGAGTTGGAGCAATACTACGAAATCGACCCAAAAAATAGCTGGATGTTGGCAGCGGCTGAGCGCAACTTGCCCATCGTGGTTCCAGGTTGGGAAGACAGTACCATGGGTAACATCTTCGCTAGCTATGTAATCAAAGGCGAATTGCAGGCATCGACCATGAAAAGTGGTATCGAATATATGACGTGGCTTGCGGATTGGTACGTGAAAAACAGCGATGGAAAAGGCGTAGGATTCTTCCAAATTGGTGGCGGTATTGCCGGCGATTTCCCAATTTGCGTGGTTCCAATGCTTTACCAAGACATGGAGATGCAAAACATTCCTTTCTGGAGCTATTTCTGTCAGATCAGCGATTCAACCACCTCCTATGGTAGCTATAGCGGCGCGGTTCCCAACGAGAAAATCACTTGGGGTAAGCTCGACATTCATACGCCCAAATTCATCGTGGAAAGCGACGCAACCATTGTCGCTCCGTTGATGTTCGCCTACATCTTAGGCTGGTAATTTTCGCCTGCAACTGCAATTCCATGAGGCCATTGCATCGGTTTTCTATATTGTTAACTGTTTGCTTGTTGGGGCTTTTTTCCTCATGCGATGACATTATCGAACCGCCTCCATTGCCTGAGCAAGAAATCTTAAGCTACGATGTCGTTAAGGCCTGGGACATCTCTACGTATGCGGCATGGAAGGATCAACTGCCCTCATTTTTTGATTCGGCTGGCACGCCCATCAACATTTTCAATTTCATGCGTTCGGCTGGCGTGAACACCATCCGATTGAGAATCATTCATGGCAAACCCAGTTTCCCTCACCCAACCCTAGAACAATTGCTATGGATTGCCAAAATCGCCCATCAGCAAAAAATTGCCCTTTGGTTGGATTTTCACTATAGCGATGATTGGGCCGATCCAGGTCATCAAGCCACACCCAACGACTGGAAAAACCTTTCGATACAAGCACTGAGCGATACCATTCAACAGTATACTTATTCTACCGTTGCCAAGTTTTGCGCCCAAAATACCGCCCCTGCCATCGTACAAATTGGCAATGAAATTAGCCCAGGCATGCTATGGCCGCTGGGGAATTACTCGGGCTCCGAATCACAGGCCCAAAACACTGCCACCCTTTTCAATGCTGGAGCAAAAGGCTGTAAGGAGGTATCGCCAAAAACCAAAATCATGCTTCATATTATCCCTGATGCAGGTATGCTGAAAACCGGTAGAGATTTTGCGAAATACATGCAATTCGACCTATGGGGATTCTCCTATTATGGGAATTGGCATGGGTGCGACGATTCTATCGTGTTTAACAATTTCCAAACCCTGAGCGATGTCAACCAGAAGCCTTTTGTGATCGCCGAAACCGCTTATCCGCATACTTTGGGCTGGCTCGATAACGCAAATAACGTATTCGGGCTGACCTCACAACTTTGTCCAGGTTATGCCGCATCGCCCCAAGGTCAACTTTCATGGCTCAAAAAAGTATGGAAAAACGCCAAATCCAAACCCTCTTTTCAGGGGATGGGAATCTGGGAACCGGCATGGGTGACATCGGCAGGAAAATCGGGAAATCAAGGCAGTAGTTGGGAAAACGTTTGTCTGTTTGATTTCAACCACAAAGCCCTGCCTGCCGCAAGTTTTGGTTGGTGAGTTTTCGGAAATTCGCCATTGCAAATGATTTATCTTTGTGATTATGCGCATTGCCAAAATAATCACGATTCATCTGGGACTGTTCGCTTTAGGAATCATACCTCAAAGTCTTTCGGCTCAGTCATCATTTGACGAAAATTCAGCCATCGTTAAAAAGCCTACCCCCGCCAAAGACATACAAGCCTACCAGATTTACACGGCCAAAGGCAAGAAAATCAGCTATGCGCAGTATATCGAAATGATGGGTAGCAGCATCGAAGAGCAAGGTGAAAAAACAGGTCGTCCCGCCACGGTAATCCTATTTGGGGAATTCCACGATAATCCCATCGCACACTGGCTTCAACTGCAAACCACGCAGGATATTTATGCCGAAATGAAGGAAGAATTGGACGACATCGCCCCTGAAAACAAGAGCGGACAAAGAGATATTGCATCGTCCGGACAAACACCCTGGGTTCCTTTGGCATTGGGTGCGGAAATGTTTGAAACCGACCAACAAGCCGCATTGGATGAATACCTAAACCCAACGGATACCAGCACAAAAACCGAAACCATGGTCACGCCGATGGGTGCCATGATGGGTGGAGATCCTCAGTACGATAAACTCAAAAAAGCGGTTAAACTATGGCCCAATTTCAAAACAGACTACAAGCCATTGGTCGATTTTGCGAAAGAAAACAACCTACATTTCATCGCCACCAACATCCCGAGAAAATACGCCACTTTGGTCTACCGCGGAGGATTATCCGCCCTTGATACCCTTCCTGCCGATAAAAAACAATTGTTTCCCACCATGCCCATGCCCTACGACAGCAACCTAAATTGTTATGCGGAAATTTTCAAGGCAACCGGCGGTCATGGCGGTCAGAATTTGCCGATGTCGCAAGCCATCAAAGACGCCACCATGGCTTGGAAAATCTACGGAAACCTACCAACAGTACCCGAAAAATACGAAGGCGGAAGTGTTTTCATTCACTACAACGGCAGTTATCATTCAGACAACCACGAAAGCATCGAATGGTACATCAACCAAGAAGAAAAAGCCCGCTGGTCGGTGTCGAGATTTGCCGTACCACCCCAACCCACCAAGGTGATTACCATTTCTACCCGCACCCAAGCCAACGTATCAAAATTGGAAAAGGAAAATTTGGGCATTGCCGATTTTATCATCGTTACACCGGACAATATGACCAAAACGCACTAATCCCATGTCGGACAATCTCATAGAAAACTTAAAACGCGTAAAAGCCTTCATCTTTGATATTGATGGGGTGCTCACAAACGGACAGGTCTTGGTAACCGAAGAGGGCCACATGCTCCGATCCATGAACATCAAAGACGGCTATGCTTTGCAACACGCGGTAAAACAAGGATATCCCATTGCCATCATTTCTGGCGGTAAAGGAAGCGGAATCCTGGAGCGCCTGAAAGGATTGGGCATTCAATACATATACTTGGGCCAAAGTCATAAAATGGAAGCCTTTGAAGACGCGCTTTTTGCTTGGCAACTCAAACCCGAAGACGTGGCTTATATGGGCGATGATTATCCCGATTTACCTGTCCTTGCTCGCGTTGGATTGCCCTGCTGTCCCGCCGATGCCTGCGGTGAAGTGAAACAAATTGCTGCCTATATTTCCAACGAAAAAGGAGGAATGGGTGCCGCAAGAGACCTCATCGAAAGGACAATGAAAATCCAAGACACTTGGGACCGCGAAGATTCGCATCATTGGTAAAATCCTTACATTTGTAGTATGGTCAATTCACATCCCCTCAACGATCAACTCAGCGACCTCGGCATCACCGATTCGATGGATGCATCGCTGTTGTTCATGATCAATCAAGGCGGTATGGGTGCGATTTTGGTTTTAAAGATGAGCGATCGCGACTATGCGCCGTCCCAGATTTCTAGGTGGATTGAAGAAAATGACGCCAAGATTTTGGGCTTGCTAATTAGCCCTGCCGACCAAGGAATGCTCAATGTAAATATCAAACTGAATACCTCGAGTGTTAAAAATATTTTAGCCACGCTCTCTAGACAAAACATCAATGTTGAGCAGGTGTTTATGGCCGATGATTACGACGAAAACGACACCAAAGCCTATGACGTGGCTTTTAAGTTTTTAGACCTCTGATCGGTTTATGTTGATATAAAACGAGTTTTTTTAACGCATCACATAGAATTTTAAGCATTTGACTGCGTTTGATTAGTAATTTTGACCCCAATACGATTGATTTAACTATGACGTCCAAAGCAAACAACAACGAACTGATTTCAACCGAAAACATCAAACCCCTAAACCTAGCCGACGTAATAAATTTTTTCTGGCGATGGAGGAAGGTGCTCATGATCTCTTGTGGAATCGCCGCGGTGTTTGCAATCGTAGTTACGATGCCTTTTATCACCAAGCCAAAATACCAGGCCACGCATATCTTTTATCCTAGCAAAAACAACTCAATCTCTGAGGCCTTACTTTCCGATGCAGGTCAGCGTTTGAAAGATCCTTTGGAATTTGGAGAAGAAGAAGAGGCTGAAAAGGCGATGCAAATTTTGCTTTCAGGCGATTTAATCGGTCGTTTGGTAAAGAATTTCAACTTGTACAAGCACTATAACATCAATCCTGTTTCGGAGAAATACCCAAAAACAGCGATGGATTATAAGTTAAAGGAAAACATCAGCGTAACCCGTACAAGATACTTGAGTGTCAAAATTGAAGTCCTAGACGAAGACCCGCAGATGGCCGCCGACCTTGCCAATGGAATGGCTTTATTGTACGATTCAATCACAACAGAGGTGCAAAACCAAATCGCGATTCCTGCATTGCAGATTGTAGAAAGGGCTTTGCAATCCAAAAGGGACAAAATTCAGGGTACCAAAGACCAAATGCGTAAACTGGGGGAAGAGGGTATTACCAACTACGAAGAGCAAAGTAGAGCGCTGGCGGAAGAAATTTATAAAGCACAATCCTCTGGAAAAGTGACCGAAATGAAAAAGCTGCTTGAAGAACAAAAGACCTTGGTGAAATCCGGGGGCGACTTTGTGGCTTTGCAAGAATTGATCAAATTGGAAGAGGAAAAAGAAAGTGATTTGATTTCTCAATACGAAAGACGTGTGGTGGATGTGAATGAGAAATTATCGCACAAAATGACCATCGAAGCGGCATCAAAACCTGAAATGAAATTCTGGCCAAAACGCTCTTTTGTGACCATTATTTCAGTACTCGCAACCTTTATGGCCACTTCGCTCATCTTGGTATTTTTTGAATTATACAGCAACAAATCCCAGTCGTAATTCAATTGCTACCCCAAATCACAACCAAAAAAGAACGCAATGTCCTTTGGCTGATAACCGGGTTGATCACGGCTTTACTTGTAGTTGCCACCCTATTCCAATTCTATTATTTACTGCTGCTACCCCTTGTGGTGGGCCTTTTGCTATTGGCCTTTCTTTACACCGAAAAGAGCTTGCTTTTCTTTGGTGCCTTAGCGCCGCTTAGTATCAACTTCGATAACGTAGGCGGGGGACTCGGGTTGGCTTTGCCCACAGAGCCGCTGTTTATTTTGATGTTCCTGTTCATCACTTTTCGATGGCTCATCAAACCCGATTTCCGACTGGAAATGCTCAGTCATCCCATCAGTATCGCCATTTTAGCCTATCTGCTGTGGATGTGGATCGCCACAATTTTTAGCACGATGCCCATCGTAAGCGTCAAATTTGTGATGGCCCGTACCTGGTATATCGTCCTATTTTATTTCACCTGCCTGTCGATATTTTCGAACTTCAAAAACATCCATTGGTTCTTTAAAGCCTTCACCCTTACCACATTGGGACTGGTGATTTTCACCCTTACCAAACACGCCGCCGATGGATTTATTCGCAGCAGCAGTTATGGCATTTCATGGCCGTTTTTTCCAGATCACGGAATGTATGCGGCAGCCATCGCTTTTGCTGTTTCGATCTTGTTTATCTATGCCTTTGCGGGTCGACATTTTGGCATTTCTTTGCCCTTTGCCCCCTTCCTCGTTTTTCTTTTGGCGATCCTTATTTTTGGCATTGTAGTGAGCTATACCCGTGCCACTTGGCTCAGTTTGGTGGCCGCCATTGGCGTTTATGCCGTATTAAAAATGCGCATCAAATTCTCTTGGATTTTATTGGTTCTTTTTGGCGCTTTCGCCTACGGAATCATCAATCAAGAAAAGATACTGTACGATCTTGAAGCCAACAAACAGGGCAGTAGCGACGATATAGAAGGTCACGTAAAATCGGTATCAAACGTTACTACAGATCCATCCAATTTGGAAAGGATCAACCGGTGGAAATGTGCTGCTAGGATGGTTTCGGAACGACCTGTATTTGGGTTTGGTCCAGGTACCTATGTATTTAAATATAGCCCCTTCCAAAAGAGCGATGAAATCACTTTAATCTCAACTTTTGCCGGCGATATGGGCGATGCGCACAGTGAATATTTTTCTGCCATGAGTGAATCAGGGTATATGGGTTTGTTGACATGGATTGGCATTGTACTCACAACGCTAGGCGTTTCATTTAAGATTTTTTATCGCGAAAAACCGGGAAAAGTACGATACACTTTGTTGATGGCGATCCTCGGCTTAATTACCTATTACGTACATGCCTTTTTGAACAATTACAGTCAGTACGATAAAATTGCCGTACCCTTGTGGGCCTTTACCGCGGTGATTGCCGCCCTAGATTTGTATCACAGAGAGACACCAAGCGATGTTGCATCAACTGAAGAAAAGTAAACTCTTTCTCGGGGGAGCTATCCTCTGCGGAATCCTTGTGATTGTAGGTGTCTTGGGCTATGCCATCACCGCTGATCCCACACCTAACGCCAATCAAATTGTACCGGAATGGTCGAACCTTGGACCCGGAACAACCGTTTACTACTCCCAAGAAGCATCACCGGAATCAACCCCTGACAGTTCTGAGGTTGGCACTGCTTCCAAATCTCAAAATTCCACCGAAACCCCTAGCTATCTATACTGGGCACTCGGCAATCCCAATACGCCAAAGATCATCCCCTTAAAAAACAATCCCACAGCGAATCCTGGTGCGGGAATGGAGGCCAATGATTCCGCAAAAATGGTGGACAAAGCTTACCACCGTCGAACATTCTGGTTGGGGTCTGACCGCTTTGGGCGCGACATCCTTTCACGGATGATTATTGGTGCTAGAATCAGCCTTTCCATTGGGTTTTTCGCCATGATTGCATCGCTACTGATTGGCGTGATCATAGGGATCTCTTCAGGATATTACGGCGGAAAAATTGATGCATTCTTCTCCTGGTTGATTACCGTATTTTGGTCGGTCCCAACCCTACTCATCGCCCTGGGCCTCAGCATGGTATTTGGCAAAGGGTATTACCAAGTATTGCTCGCAACGGCGCTCAGCACATGGGTTGAAGTGGCTCGTGTAGTTCGCGGTCAAACCCTACAACTCAAACAACGCGAATTCATTTTGGCAGCAAAAATTACCGGTTTCTCCAACGCCAGAATCATGTTTAAACACATTTTACCAAACCTCAAAGGCTCTCTCACGGTCTTGGCGACCACCAACTTCGCCTCGGCCATATTACTGGAGGCTGGATTGGGATTCCTCGGCCTCGGCGTGGCTCCTCCAACGCCCTCTTGGGGTATGATGGTAAAGGAAAATTTGGGTTACTTGGTCCTCGACAATAGCTACCTAGCCTTGGTTCCCGGCATTGCCATCATGATCCTCGTTATGGCATTTAATTTAATGTCGATGGGTCTCCGCGACGCCCTCGACCCTTACACCAAGGATTCGTAAATCACTACGGCCGTCCGATCAATCGATCGCAACAATCGCTCATCCTGAATGATGGAATGCAGCAAAATGTCGAGCTCTAAGCCAAAACCTGCATCGTACAGGGCATCTTCGATATCAAACAGCGTCCCAAAATTGGCGTTCTCCCCATACAATACCAAATCCACGTCGGACTCTGGCTTGTGCTTCCCCGTAGACCTGGATCCAAACAGTACAGCTTTCTCCAACGACGGATACTTAGCAAAGACACTCAATAACAAAGACATTTCAGCAGGACTTAAACCTGCCACTTTTTGAACCGCCATGGATGCAAAATTACTGCACAAATACAGAAACCGGGTAATGACCCAAGCCGCCCATAATGTTCAGATAATACAGTCCACTGCGCAATCCAAGAGGAACCATAACTTCTGATTCGCGAACCGCAGATTGACCTACATTTCTACCCAAAGCATCCACCCATTGCACTTTGCATTCGCCTAGACCATCAATATGGATGATCTGACCCGCTGCTGTTGGATTTGGATAAGCGATCAATCGCGTTTTAGCAATATTCTTTACGGCTGTATGGTCGACCAAAACAGAGATATCCGCAGTATCCTTACAGCCATTGGAATTGTTGGTTGCAATCAAACGAACGGTATAGGTTCCAGCTTGCGTGTATTGGTGAACACCTGGCAATCCCGTCTTTTTGGTACCATCACCCCAATTCCACTCAAAGGTTAATCCACTGGTAGAAATCGGAACACAATTCAACTTCAACTGCCATAACAAATTCCACGTGAATCCCGCTGCTGGCCTTGCCTTCACAACCACTGTTACCGGTGTTCGTTCGCTTCTACAGCCATTGTTTTCTGTCTGATACCAAGCGGTTCTGTTGCTAAGCATCAAACCCAAATCGTAGCTTGAACCCACGAACAAAGGATCGGTAGCCACTGAATCTTCGTACCAATAAACATTACCAAACGGAACTTTAGCGGTCATGTTACCCAACGCCTTGGCACAAACCGATGGCGCAGTAACGGAACTTACTTTAGGAATATCGTTGATGACAACTTCTACGCTATCCAATTTGGGAGCAAAACATGTGCCCTCTGATGACTTATAATAAATCTGATTCTTACCACTCAAGCCAGTAATCAATGGCGTTTTACCGACGTAGAATGGTGTTGCATCGTTGCGCTTATAATACCAATTCAACTGACCCCAGGGCGTTGATCCAAACAAACGCGCTGTATCATTGGAACAAGCCGAATCACCTGCAGCGCCAAAGACATTGGGGTAATCTTTGATTGTAACCTTCACCGCAGTACGTCCGCTACCACAGATGCCATTCCACGACTCAACGTATACAAAGCCATCGCCTCGTTTAGTGCCACTAAAAGTATAAGTTGTGCCTTTGGCCAATGGGCTTCCACCGGTTGCATCAGCAAACCATCTCAAAGTATCAGAACTAGAACCACTGCTGGCGGACAATTTCACTGAATTCACTCCACGTGCACACACAAACGTGTCGGCTGGAGCCTTGGGAGCCGAGGGCGCGAAACTGCTACCCACAAAGGCCTTAACCAATTGGGCCCCACCTGTATACAAGCAACCTTTGTTGTCGGCCATCACGTAAAACGAGGTGTCGTTGTTCAGCGGACCCACCGTTAACAAATTTCCTGTAAACTGAAGCGTTCCCCCAGTGGCCTTATTGTACCAATACACACTGCCATGATCTGTTGACGCTTGCAAATTGGCCGATGCACCTGCGCAAATCGAATCGTTTTTTACAGTGAGCTTTGTGGGGTAAAGATTCACCGTAAACGGCACTGTGAGCCATCCCGATTCACAAGTATTATTGATCGCTTTCACAAAGAAAGTATCGGTCTTTTGACAATTGTAAATCACCAATTTGTTGCCTTCAGAAAACGGCTTGGGATCAGTTACCTTCCTAAACCATTGCACCGTAGAGCCCGCATCAGCCCCAGCAATAATAACCACTGTATCGCCTTTACACCCTTGCGCTGCTTGGTTTAAACTCGGTGTCCCAGGTTTAAAGTAAATTGTTTTAACCGCAGTATCTGAACAATAATTCCCATTATATGGATAAACCGTTGTAATTAACTCCACATTCAAATTCTTCTTAGCAGTAGGCTTGTATTTGCCGTCAATCGCATACTGAAACAGACGATTGTCGAAGTTCCATCGGTGCGACGAGCGCTCAATGTTATAGTACACATAGTAATTATAGAAAATACTGCTGGCAACGGTTTTCTTATTCTGATTTTGGAAATACAATGTATCCAAATTGGGATAACAATTCTGACTTGTTGTGAAATCCGTACCCAAATTGTAACCCACAAACGGGTACATCTGCATGTGGCTATTGAAAACCGTTCCTCCGATATTCAAACTCATGCAACGATACCACTTCCCACTCACCGAACCCACACCCAAATTGCGCTTTTTTCCATCGCCATTGGTATAAGAATTACAAACCACCGCCGCCAAAGCCGTTGTACTGTCCGATTCCACCGTGATGATATAGTTCCCGTTAACCGTAATAGGTTTGCCAAAATCGGCATTTAACGTAATCCGGCTTAATGGGATACTGCTTCCCATCACCGTATCCACCATAATGGTGTCCGATGCAATGGGTGTACCCGTTGGCAAAGAATCTGCCCCCGCCTTGTACAAATTACATATCAAATTGATCTTTACTGATTTGGCCGGAGTTGGCGTTACCGAAAACCCGAAAAATCGGAAACCCGAAACCGTCATCACCTGGGGTGCATCAAAAAACTGACCCAATGAACTTCCCTTTTTTATCGTGATACTATTATAAGCCGTACTCCCATAGGATGGAAACATACTGGTATCACCATCACATTTTGTGGGTTTTGCGGCGCTTCTGCCTTTCACAACAGGCTTCGCTCCCACCGCAGGAATGTCGTTCTGAATGCTATGCGATGTGCTTACCAACTGCGCAAATCCGCTCGAGGCCATCGCCATAAAAATCAATAGTATAAGTCGTTTCATTAGAATTTATATTTTGGGTAAGGTGAAATAAAACAATAACCCCCATATTCCCAAATTTAGAAGTCCTATTCCGGCTAAAAAATGTGTTTGAAATGACCAAAAATAGGTTCTAAAGCAAAATTCGAACAAAACCCGTAAATTTGTAAAACCCTAAAATTATGTCGAACAACTTATTAAAAGGAAAAAAAGGAATCATTTTCGGCGCGCTCAATGAGCAATCTATCGCCTGGAAAGTGGCCGAACTTTGTGTTGCCGAAGGCGCTCAAATTGTGTTAACCAACGCACCTGTTGCTGCCAAAATCGGTCAAACCGAAGCCCTCTCTCAAAAACTTAACGCCCCCCTCATTTATGCCGATGTTACCAAGATGGAAGACCTCGAAAATTTGGTCAATGGCGCCATGGAATCTTTGGGCGGAAACCTGGATTTTGTTCTCCATTCCGTAGGTATGAGCTTGAATGTTCGCAAGAAAAACCCTTACGCAGACAGCAATTACGATTATATGCACCAAACGTTCGACATCTCAGCCATGTCGTTCCACCGCTTGATGCAAACCCTGATGAAAAAAGACGCCATGAACGAATGGGGTAGCATCGTGGGCCTCAGTTACATCGCCGCACAACGTACTTTCCCTGATTATGGTGAAATGGCCGATGCAAAATCTCTGTTGGAGAGCTTCGCGCGTTCTTTTGGATACCACTACGGCAAGAAAAAGCACGTTCGCGTGAATACCATCAGCCAAAGTCCAACCAAGACCACTGCCGGTTCCGGTGTGGGCGGATTTGATGCATTCTATAACTATGCCAATAAAATGAGTCCGTTGGGCAATGCAAGCGCTGAAGCCTGTGCTGAATATTGCGTAAGCTTGTTCTCCGACTACACCCGCATGGTAACGATGCAGAACCTATTCCACGATGGTGGTTTCAGTTTCACTGGAATCTCCAACGACCTGATGGACGGTTTCCGCAATGCGGCAGCTGAATAATTTTTATTGGTAAATGACCACTTGGGCCGTTTGCAAGCGCTGATTGTCCCCAACTAACGTCAACCAATACAT
>Ga0078894_10000341_pt1 | contig 31937 bp, 35 predicted proteins | sample LauGreSu1BDMLBSD_2_FD_67506 | JGI IMG/M metagenome (GOLD analysis project Ga0078894, IMG submission 67506) | Freshwater lake microbial communities from Lake Michigan, USA - Su13.BD.MLB.SD (version 4) (version 4) | ecosystem: Environmental > Aquatic > Freshwater > Lake | place: Lake Michigan... | reverse complement strand
AAATTATAAAGCTTGTTCTATTCAATCCTCAAAAACTTACTATAATACTCTTTCATTTTACTGCTTTGTGATTCGGATTTCTTCAACAGTTCATAGGACAACTGTAACGAGGACTTGTGTTCCTCTGCTTCTTTCTGACGCAAGATTTTTATACCCTCTTCTGTGGAGACAGGTTTGGTCGCATATTTTGCCCGATGTCTCTGATACTCTTCAACTGTGTTAAATTTCGCAGTGTCCTGATATACTTTCGTCGCATCAATCGGAATCACCGATTGGACATAGGCCTCTCGAATATCGTTTTTGTCGATTTCCTGTAACGTTTTGATTTCTGTATCCACCACGACGAGTGCCATTGCCTTTTTACGCGACCCTTCCAAGTCGGCCTTGTCGTAAATGCCCTCTTCGGTTTTTAACCATTCTCCGTGCCCTTCTTTCTCCTCCAAATAAACATTTTCAAAGACTTCATTAAAGACTTTATGAAACTCCTTGTCTTTGAGACCCTTTTTTTGACAGTATTCATAAAACCCCTTTTGATTCAGCTCTTCTAGTTGATAGGAGGTATCTTGTGTGTTCTTGGAATGACGATTGATAAATTCAAACACAGCGACTAGCTTCTGATAAGCATTTTTAAAATAGATATAATAAGCAGTCGTGTCTTTGCCCACATTTTTATCCGGATGAAGCATCAACACTTTTTTTTTGGCTTGCTTGAGTTCTTCGACGGTAAGTTCTTCGATTTCAAATAGACCAAATAGGTCATCCAATGTACATTCTTCTATTCTCTTTAATGGCATTAACCTTTAAAGAGAAATTATCACATAAAACTTGCCTTATAGAACTCCTCTAACCCTCGAGGGTCTGCTCCAGTCATACACTTATAAGGCACATAATAAGTATCCGCGCTATATCTACTTTTTTTAAACGTAAGAAAGGTAGGCACGCCATTGGCCATTTTCATTTTCTTAAAAAAGGCATACAAGTCTAGCGATTCATCCACGTCCACTTCAATGTATTCAAATGGGTATTTTTTAGAATACACTTCATTTAACCGTGAGACATAAGGCGCAATCTTCTTACACGGACCACACCATGAAGCAGTCAGTTTAATAATCGTAGTCTCGTACTTTGTGGTCGCAAGATGTGTCCTAAGGTCGTCGCGATTCTCTAAAACGGGCTCCATTATTACGATAAGACCTTAATGTTTAAATCGATTTACACATGTTGTATAAAATTCGGTTTTGGGTGTACATAATCAAATAAGTGATGATGACTGCGACTGACCCTAAAATAGCGGTACCGTCCGTCTTCTTTCCCATGAAAAGGAAGAGAATGCCGACTACAGCCATCACAAGAAAGATTAACGCAACGGCAGAAAGAAATAAAAAGAGATTGCAGTATTTTTTACCTAAAGGACCAAAAAGGGAATTCATTATACATAGTTCAAAGAAAAGATTTTTATAAAATTGATTAGAACTTTTTTGGATAATTTCTTGTATCAAAAAAATGGCCTACTTGTATGCGATTCACGACCCCTGGTTTAAAGGCTTGAGCGATGGCGACGTGGACGACCGTGCGGCCTTTTGTGTCTATGAAAGGTTTCTGTCTATCAACCCTCACAAACGGATTATCGTCTATGTGGGTGAACGCTATACACAAACCATGGACCATTATAGCCATCTTCAAGTCGAATTCCGCGAAACCTTCCAGTTAGATGAATTGGAACAAGCAGAAAAGATTTGTATCTGCGCGCCGGTGAAAGACGCATCCGAACGGTGCTTTCTTACCGAGATATTGACCAGGAAGAGGAATGGTTACTGCCAAGGACATAAAATCGGTTGTATGAACTTCCCCAATGCGCATTACTTGCCATTGTTGGAATCTGTGACCACCCGTTATTCTACCATGGATACCATGCTTACGTTTCCGAGAGCATTCATTCGTAAACTCGACACTATCTATTATCAAGACTATCAAGAATACGGGTACCTCAAACTCTTCTCGCCTGGAGCGATTGTGAACGTTCCTGGACTACTTTATCGTCTCTATTGTCCTGGTCTTGGCGGAGGCCCTGGAACCAATATGTTGACTATCCAGCGATGCATTCAGACTCATTTCCAGCTTCTCCAAGAAATGCCAGTAGACAAGGACCATTTTGCGGAATTTAACCGACGTCTTATCGAAGAACAGGGACTCCATCCGACGAGTGCGATTCGAAAGCTCACCACTATCCCAGAACTAATAGACTCCTTGACTGTGATGGTCTATTTCGCGAACTTGGTCTACACGACAGACCATGGACCTCTTTATACAGACGAGACGGACCTCTATTCTTTGAGTACTCTTCCGCCTGGCACCATTGACATTACCGAAGAAGAGACGCCGCCTCTGTATGACATGGTGGTTGCGCATGCGGTCGTGTATCAGCAACCTCTTCCTTCCAAACAGTTATTAATGGCTGTGTACTAATACAACATGGACAACCCATTTTGATATCTTTTTTAATGCCATCAAAATAGACCTTCACACACTTCATACAGAACGAGTGACCACACTCCTTTAAGAAAAAAGTATGATGAAAACAATCATCCATACATACACTACAACGAGTATGCGAGTGGTCATATCGAAATGAAATAAACTCTATCATACAATAGGACTAGATTAAACAATCATGTATTCGTTGTTTACCTTTTTCCACTTTGAAACGACACGTGGATTTGGAACACTATTTAGGATATCTTCACTCGAATAGATGTTTCCCTTGAGGTCGATGTATTGATGTATCCCGCAAATTTCCTCTAGCTGTACCTCAATCTTTTCTGGGGCAAGCGTTGGATAGTCTTGTATCTTACCATAGGGCAATCCTTTCAGGTGAGTTCCACAAAATCGTTCATTGTCTTTGTTTTTTCGAGTACATTGTTCGCCATTCAGTCGCAACGCACAACATCGTTCGTAAGTTGGAATAATGGTCTTAATGCGAACTCGACGCTTGAAATCATCCTTCGTAAGCTCTAACCCAGGAAAATCCGAGATATTACGAAGAAGGTCGTTCATACGGTTTTTACCAGAAGCATCCACCAAGATGAGCTCATTGGTCTCTAACCATTGAATAATGTTTGATTTGAGTCCCGAAATATGAGTAGAAATCTTTTGATTCAAGTTTCGCTCCATCTTTCGTATCCAACTATCCTTTAGAATGACGTCAATTTTATACACCTGTATTAAGGAACCTGTGGGAGCACGCCTTTTAAGGCATCCAAAGGTATCGCTGGAGGAGTGACGTTGAAGTTGGTTTTATTTTTCTGTAACAAAGAGCCGAACAAAATGATCATTCCTATCCAACACAAATACATGGACAAGATAATACTATCAATCGCAAAAAAGAGACCAATCGCAAATAATATGTCATATACGAACAGGAAGAAGAAAAGCATCAACGTGATGCGTATAAACTTATTACTTAATAGTTCTGAAAATTTCATCTTGTATGTTTCCTTTATTTTTTTTTAATCGAATGATACGATAAACAGATAAAATGGTCAGAGTGCCGAATCATATACTGAGAATCATACGCATAAGAGTCATACCCTTTACCTTTTCCGACCAGGTGTTTTTTTAAAAACAATACATAACGCATGACATAGCCATTTTCGTTTCGAAGTTTCACTTCTTTTTTACATCCATGTAATTTGGATGATTTTAGGTAGATGACCTCTTTGTCGTAATAATAGATAGAGTATTCTAAGGATTCATTACAGTTCGGTACATCTCCCAAATAACGATTCCGATGATAGAATTTATGGTCTCGGATAGAAACTGTTGTGTCGTGGATGTCTTTATCTTTGATATGTGTTTTATTTTCCAGACGAACCAGATTATCTGCGTCTTCCTCTTTGTAGAGTGCGTCATACTCAGCGTTTTCATAGGTGGTAAAATAATAGCCTTGACCCAACAATCCTTTTTTTTCGTTCTTGTTTTGTAAGAGGATTTGTTCGTTTAATTCAGATTCTCCAACACCCAAATAGGCAACGATAGGAACTTCCTGTTCGTTTATGAAAAACAATTCAGGAAACGTTTTGAAAAACGAAACACACTCTAGATGAATGGGTACATTGGCGATATGCTTTGTATAGAGAATCTCATACGGGGTTGCTTTCCATAGTCTATCGTCGTCCGCAATTAAAAACTCGCGCTCTACAGGGTCTACTTCATAAAAAAGGTAAGATATTTCGCTCCAATTGATAGATCCTTTAAATTCATGTGGTCTTGGAAAGTTTTTTAATCTCGTGAAGCAAAGTTCATTTTCCATTTTTTCGAGGTAAAAGACCCTATATGACAAGGTATCTATGGTTTCTATACTATACGGAATATAGACATGTGTTTTATGTTCGATATGCTTCGACAAAGCATCCATATATTCAGAGTCTATTTTTTTAATCGAATATTCTCTTTTATTTGAGACTCTCTATTTTCTAAAATATAATCACACACTTCTTTTGCCATCACGGGATTGGTTTTGTAATATTCGGTCAAAATTTCGTTAAGATATTTCTTGTTGATACCCTTTTTGACGGTGTTTTTTGTATACATAATCTGGCCCACGTTACTGATGTTCACGGATTCGACTTCTCGCTCTTTCATCAAAAGGGTCAATTCGTCCGAAGCCTCCTTTTTTGTCTTTTTTAATACTCGTAGCTGTTTTTGTAGGTCATTGATACGCCCGTCACACTCTAACCATCGTTTGATTTTATCTGCCAGTTGATTTGTCTCCATAGGATTATGATGGCGGTGTTTTTATGTTATTTATGTCATTTATCGTATGACGTTTACAAAATTCGGAATCCGGGATAGAATGATTCTTACACACTTGTCCATTGAGACAAATGGACCCACACCTTTTTTTAATCGATAAAGGGTAATGTTTTTTACAAAAATGCCCATTCTTATACACATTCCCAAAGAAGGTACATTCTTTCCACGAACACGGAAACAAAGGAAGAAGCTGTTTGTTGTTGTAATTGACGTGAACAATTTTTTTGACATCCTCGATTTCGTAATAGGGTAAGGTAGAATAATACATTGCTCTACAGTAGGGACATTTAAAGTATTCTACATGACGGTTCTTCTGTTCAATCACCTCTTGATAAAGGTAATAATAATCAAAGGAATGGTGACAGGGCAATGTAATTTTATGTACAATCGGTTCTTTGCTAATAAGGCAATTCTCCATATTTTAAATTATTTATTTATGTCTTTATATCATATGTCCAAAAGCGTATGGGGTCCGCCTACATGGCAGTTGTTACATTGTATGGTCATTAAAGCAAAAGATATCATGACACCTCCTCAAATCCAAGAATTAAAGAATATCATAGAAAGAGTAGTGTCCAATTTACCTTGTCCGATATGTTCTGGACATGCCCTAGCCTTTTTTAAGAAGAATCATTACCATCGTATCCATACCCTTGAACAATTACGGTATTTTATCTTTGAATTTCATAACAATGTCAATAAAAGATTAGATAAACCCTTATTTGGATATGAGGAACATCTTCGTCTCTATCAACAGATGAATCTAGAAATTGTGTTGCGGAATATGTTACAGGTGTATCAGAATATGAATAGTACAAATGTAACCATGATGCTGTATAGTTTTCATCGGACGAGTATTATTCGTGACCTGAATAAGTATTTTATGGCAAACGATTCACTCTTTTATTTATAGAGTCTTCAATAGCTCACCATTCTTATAGACCGAACACTTAAATTGTTGTTGGGTGGGACGGCTACAGGCTACCTTGTTAGAGATTAAATCGTCATAATAGAGAAGTTCCGGATTTTGGCTTTGTATTAAAAAGTACCACAATAAACCCCACAACAATCCTAAAAAGCTTCCAAGTACAATACCTACGGGGGTTGTACATTTGTTCCCGCTTTTGATAACACAGTCTATCGCATATAAAATGAGAAGTAGGATGAGAAGAGGAATGTTCATAATGTCATTCATCAACATGGGAAGGAACAAATACATGAGGGTGAACAAAAAGATGGAACTGTTGAACGAAGGTACGCCTCGCAAAGGAATGGGGAACTGAAATACATGACAGTAGGGTGAAGCATCTTCTGGTAACTCAAATCGTAATACATTTTGAAACAATAAAACAATAAAAAACAGAATAAAAATCCCTAAGAGATAGATGAGTCCTTTCAAATTCGAGTTAATGATAGAGATAACTACAAATAGAAGAATCACAAGAAAGGGTGATATCATAGAGAAATAGGTGAATACACTCGGGAAATTGAGACTGGCATTTTGTACGTGTTGAGATGGACCCGTCATTTATTTACATTAAAAATATATTAAAAAAATAAGAGTTAGAATATAGAATGGGTATTCCAAGTTATTTCTCGTATGTTTTACGTAATCACTTTACTATCATTAAACGGCAAAATCAGGTAGCATGCGCACTTTTATTGATTGACGCAAACTCCTTCATCTATGATGCAGTCTATGAAAATGCGTCCAATCTACAAGAAAGGGTCTATCAGAAAATCATGGACCTTCGTAAAAAATTAAATGCCCAAACGGTTTTTGTTGCTTTTGATGGTGTAGCTCCTCTCGCCAAAATGAAGCAACAAAAACAACGTCGATACAAGAGTTTCCTGATGCGGACGATGCTCAAAAAGAAGACATGGAATACGAATGCGATTACTCCCGGTACACCGTTCATGAATGAGCTGGATACCTATCTGAAAAAGGCCTTTGAAAAGGAAGGCATCCTCTATAGTGGACCCAACGAAGTCGGGGAAGGAGAACAGAAGCTCTTTGCTTATGCGAGAAGTCATCCGACCCCTCAGACCATTGTTTATGGATTAGATGCGGACCTTATCATGCTAAGCCTGCTCCATCTGAGACACAGCAAACAACTCTTTCTTTATCGGGAGACCAAACATTTTTCTTACATGAAAGGGATTAAACCCAACGAGGATTATGTCTTTAGCGTAGACGAAATGGCGGTTCAAATTTGCCAAGAAATGTATGAGAATACAACCGAACAACAGAAAGCGATTGACCACTATTGTTTTCTTTGTTTCCTATGCGGCAATGATTTCCTTCCCCATTTTCCATCGATACAGATTCGAAATGACGGGATTCCTTTCTTGTTGAGTATGTTCAAAAAAGAACTCTTGGTCGAAGGCACTCGTATTCATTGGGATGGAGTGAAACGATTGTTTACCGAATTGGCAAAACAGGAGCAAGCACTGATGATAGCAAACATCGAATGGAAACAGAAACAACGGTTTAGCGCGAAGAACGAGGAGGAAGAAATCAATCTGATTCCTCTGAAAGATATACGTGAGACCTATCTGCTCACTCATCCAGAAGAGTATTATTCGTTTCTCTTTCATCAAACAGATGAATCTGCGATTTGTAAGAACTACCTTCAGATGCTCGAGTGGACCCTTCATTATTACCATGGCAATTGTAAGGACCATTACATCCAGTATGAGTTTCATTTAGCACCTCTGTTTTCTTCCTTGTTAAAGGATATTCCCTGTTTTAATGAAACGATGTTGGAAGAGAATCCGTGTCCTCCTCCGACACCCATCACTCAACTCCTATACGTACTCCCTTATGCTGATTTCAAAGAGTTTATTCCCGTTGCCTATAAACCGATTGAAAAACAATTTCCTACAATGTGTAGCATGAACTTCCCTATCCATTATGAATTCTGTAAATTCTTCTGGGAAGGTCATGCGGATTTTCATTACATTCCATTAAAACAGCTCAATGATGCGGTACTTGCGATAAATACAGGGATTAAAGTGGATGAGGGTTATCCATCACCCACTTAAAGATGGAATCGTTCCCGCATTCGCCTCCTTTACGCATCTTTCGGGTCTTACCTTTACGAGCATTGGTATTCCGTCTACGGTTTCCTGCGTTGGTCCTATTCTTGCGTACGTTTCTACGAGGCATCTTATTATTACGAGAGAAAAGAAATACCGATGAAAAGAATATGCTTTGTGTCTCCTTAATTTAATGTATGTCTATTGCCTTGTTTCAACCGATGGGTCTACCTATATTGGTGCCACCGTAAACCTAGAACGTCGCCTGAGACAGCATAACAAAGAACTTGTGGGAGGTGCGCAAATCACTTCTCGAAAGGTAAAAGCGGGTCAATCGTGGTCCTGTTATTGTTATGTGGAAGGGTTTCCTACCTGGCAAGCATGTCTTCAATTTGAATGGCGTTGGAAACAACTCAGTCGAAAAATGACCATGACTCCTTTAGAGAAACGTAAATCTGCGCTCACTGCCCTTCTTTCTTTAGAACGGTCTACCACCAAAGCCATACCTTATGCGGAATGGCCTACTCTCCCTCGTATTGTCTATCCAAATCAAACGACAGAAAATACAGAAAAATTGAATTCAACGGAACCCATTCTTCTCGACGTAGTGGATGTTAAACCCCTCTAGCATCCTTGTCTTCTTCCATCCTTCTGTACGTGCTTCCAACGATGCGACCAACAAGTTACGTGAAGCCATTTTGGATTCCCTGATGAATTCTCCTCATCTAGACGACCCAGACTTTGGTACACAGTGGAGACAAGTTCGTGACTCCTGGGTCACCATGATTCAAGAACTGACGCAAGAGCTCCACGACAGGTTTCAAGTAACACGAAAAGGAGGTAGACGTAACAATCATGATTTTACCATTGACTTTTACCTAGATTCTAAACTGGTTGACTCACAACAGGTAGAATTCAAATTTGGAAAAACCATGAAAGCTATGCCCCAGTTTCTATCTATGTACAGTCACTTTCACATGTTTCAAAACACATATGCGGTGTTCTATTACGAGCATTATCTAGACAGGTATTTATCCTACGTAGGTATCGAGAAACCTCCGTTAAAGGAATACCTGGACCATGTCTACAAGACAGACTATAGCCATCCATTCTTTGCGACCTTAAAGGAGAGGGAAGTGGAACACAAAAAATTAAAATCGGAAGTGGTCAATGATTCCATCCAGGCCTATCTACAGGCCAATGCGACCCAGATTATCCTCCCCGCTCTCTATGAAAAACTTCAATCTAGTCAGCAGAAGACCTTTCTTCTATGGGACGAGAAGGAGTTTCGTTCTCACCGGCTTACCTTTGAACCGCTAGAATATAAAGGGTTCAATAAGAATACCGTATTTGTCGCATCGGGCCTTTATACCTTGAAACTATTGTTACGATGGAAAAACCACAAGGGCATTCTTGGACCGGCATGGCAAATTAAAACATAATCGAAATACTTATGGTTTATATTATAAAATTGAATCCTTTGGTCCCTTTTTATCAGAAGGACACCATGGAGTTCAGCGAAGCATCCACCTTCTTTCACAAATCAATGACAAAGAAAGCCCGTGCGGAAGAGGGTATCTTCTTTACTCCCAAAAAGGTTCGCGACCGGATGTTTGAAAAACTTACGGAGTTAAACGTGACTCCACGTCTTGTGTTAGAGCCCTCCTTTGGTACCGGTGAATTCTTAACGGATGCTTCCACACACTATCCAACGGCAATGCTCATCGGTGTAGAAAAAAACCCCGACCTATTCCAGTCATTTCGCCCATCTTCAAACACAACAACCCATTGTGCGGATTTCCTTACCTGGTCCATGAACAAAAAGGCCGACCTGATTCTTGGAAATCCTCCCTATTTTGTGATGACAGGGAAAGAGAAATACCCCAAATGTATGACAGGTAGACCCAACATCTATGTCCTATTCCTTTATCTGTGCTTAACCCAGTATTTGGCCCCAGGTGGAACCCTTGCTTTCCTCTTACCTACCTCTCTTTACAACTCGTCGTATTACCAACCCATGCGCGATTATCTTTACGCGAATACTACCATACGCCACTTGGAGAATCTGAAGAAGCCAGGATTCTATGAGACCACGCAGGACATTATGCTTCTGATTCTTCAGCTCCAAAATGGACCAAGGAATTACTTCCTCCTCTACAAACACGTGTACTTGTCTCCATATTCGAAGGAGCTATCCGAGTTGGTTGAAGGTACGATAACCCTCTATGAAATGGGATTAGGTGTAAAAACGGGGAACGTCGTCTGGAACCAACACAAAGACGCATTGTCCGATGAGGGTACACTCTTGGTCTATTCGAGTAATATACAGAATGGAACTCTTGTGTTTCCGCCGTTGAAACTACCTAAGAAACAGTATATTCAATTGGACAAACCTGTTCTACAGGGCCCAAACCTACTGGTTGAGCGTGGATACGGTAATGGGTATCTCTTTCAGTATGCCCTTGTCCATGAGCCTTGTTACGCGGAAAATCACGTGAATGTCATTTATCCAAAAAAAAACACAGACGCCTCCAAACTCGAACAAGTGATACGGAGTTTCCAGAATCCAAAAACAGCATTGTTTCTAAGGTATTTTATCGGAAATGGGTCACTCTCCGCAACGGAACTCGAGACGCTGTTTCCTATCTTCAAAGAAAATTGATTCTTTAAACATACATAAACACAATATACCTTTTTAAGTAGCATGATTCATGTCATCCTGGGACCTATGTACGCAGGTAAAACCTCCCTCCTCTTTGACCTATACAAAAAACACGGCGGACTCATTTTAGACTATTCGGAAGACACGTGTCAAACGGGTATCATTGTCAACCACGATGGAAAACAGGAAAGGTGTATTAGCGTGTCTAGACTTGATGACATCGTGAACGTGGTACATTCGACCCTCTACATCAATGAGGCCCAATTCTTTCCAGACCTTCTGTCGTTTGTCAAGAAGTGGGAATCCAAAGACATCTATATCTTTGGCTTAGACGGCGATTTTCAGCGAAATCCTATGGGACAAATTTTACAAGTGATTCCCTTGTGTGATACTGTGAAAAAACTAAAAGGAAAATGCCGAAAATGTGACGGTGATTCTGTGTTCTCCAAGCGTATTACCTCGGACCTAAACCCCTATCTTTTAGACGAAACCGCGTATATTCCACTTTGTAGAAATTGTTATCTTATGTATAATGTCAACCACGTTTGACACCACTCAATACCTATGTATGTCTAGTTGTTTCATGGGGGTCAGTTCGGCTGTCTTGTTTCATCTCAAAAAATACATGCTTTCTTTTTTATCGGGTGTACTTTGTCTCACTTCCCTGAATCACTGGAGAGACTATAAGCCAGGCGGTTGGAGGCAACGGATTGACCTTGCGTGGGTAAATATATGCGGATTTTACGGGCTCTTTGAAACCTTTATCTTTGGAAACGAATTTCAACAGTGTATCTTTTTAAGTATGTTGTATTGTATTTGGATTTTTTACAAGATTAGTGAAACCCAATGTGAAAAGTGGTCTGTCTTCCACATGGCTATGCATTTGTATGTGTCCTTTTTTATTCCGTTGATGTATCTATTATAATTTCTGCGTTCAGTATAATGAATGTATTGTTTATTGATAAACGTGTTCCGGATTATCAAGTATTTGTAGACTCTGTAAATTCAAATACTTATCCGATTGTATATGATAGAAACTCTATCCCAAATTGGGCTCTGCCTGAGAAGGTCGAACGCATAGGTATCGTATTTATAATAGGTCCAACACAACTATTTGGTCCAAAGAATACTTTTCTTGTATCACTGATTCAAAGCTATTCGATTCAACACATCGATTTTTTGGCATGTAATACGTTGCCTTTATGGAATTCCTATTACGAACAACTTACCCAAGCAACTGGAGTCATTGTGGGAGCATCGAACAATCGTACCGGAAATCTAAAATATGGCGGAGACTGGATAGTAGAGTCTACTGGACAAGACATCGAAACAGTCTATTTTACCAAGTCAATCGAGTATTATAAATATGTACTAGATAGTGGGGAACATCGTTTCGCAATAAGTCAAGATGGTACTGTTTTTACATGTGGAGCTGAAGTAAATGGTCAATTAGGTCGCACAGGCGATAGCACTATATTTTTACCTGTCTCGAATCTCTCGAATATAGTGGCCGTCGCAATAGGGGCTTATCATACTATGGCATTAAACAGTGATGGTACCGTTTTTACGTGTGGTTATGAATTAGATGGTTCTCTAGGTCGCACCGGCGATAGGACCATCTTTTTACCGGTTACGAACCTCTCCAATATAGTGGCTATATCTGCGGGTATTCATAGTATGGCATTAAGTCGAGATGGAACCGTTTACACATGTGGTTACTCTATAATTGGTCAATTAGGTCGCACAGGCGATAATACCATCTTTTTACCTGTCACGAACCTCTCGAATATAGTGGCCATCTCAGCAGGTAATGTCCATAGCATGGCATTACATAGTGATGGCACCGTTTATACTTGTGGTTCTGAAGAGAATGGTCAGTTAGGTCGCACGGGCGATAGCACTATATTTTTACCTGTCCCTGGTCTCTCGAATATAGTGGCCATCTCAGCAGGTGGCGCCCATAGTATTGCGTTAAATAGAGATGGGGTCGTTTATACTTGTGGTTCAACTGATATCTTTTCTAATTACGGTCAAATAGGTCGCACAGGCAATAAGACTATCTTTTTACCTGTCACGAACCTCTCGAATATAGTGGCCATCTCAGCAGGAGGGTTCCACAGTCTTGCGTTAAATGGTGTAGGTACTGTTTTTACTTGTGGGGCATCTGATTATAGTCAATTAGGTCGCATAGGCGATAATACGGTATTTTTACCTGTCCCTGGTCTCTCAAATATAGTAGATATCGGTTCAGGATATGCTACTAGCATTGTATTAGATAATGCTGGAACCATTTTTAATTGCGGGGCGGCGGATTACGGTCAACTAGGTCGAACAGGATATAGCGGCATCTTTCTACCCGTCAATGGAATCTCAATGTTAGTGGAAAGTATAAATAAACCATTGTCTAGTATCGTTTTATCAAGTGGTTTCATCTTTGGAAAAAAAGATATCAATACATTCTTCAAGAATACGACGCAGTCTTTGACCCTTACAACTAATCGCACTTGTCAGACACAGACATTGTACAATACCTTGTCTGTATACAAAAAAAACATTTCAATATCCACAGATGGTTCACCTGCGATCGACACCTACATTACGTTTGGGAACCGAAAGAGACGCGTGGCATGGGTTGCGACAGGGCATGGAACCAATACCTTGTCATATTCCTACGATGGTTTAAATTGGACTGGGCTAGGAAATACAATCTTCACAGAGAATGGATATGCGGTTGGGTTCAATGGAACGGTTTGGACCGCGGGAGGCTCAGGGTCAAATACACTGGCGTATTCTTACGATGGGATAAACTGGACCGGATTAGGCAAAACTATTTTTAGTGGCTATTGTCATGCGCTGGCTTGGAATCATAACATGTGTGTTGCTGTAGGGACGGGTATAAATTCAATTGCGTATTCATATGATGGGATAAACTGGATAGGCGCGGGGAGTTCACGGATGACGAATGGATACAATGTAGCTTGGAATGGAAACATGTGGATTGTAACAGGTCAACACATAAATAGTATGCTTTACTCTTACGATGGAATACAATGGACTCCGGTAACACAAGTCTACCCATTCATCCAAAATGGATTGGCCGTCGCTTGGAATGGAACCCTATGGGTCGCAGGAGGAGAAGGTTCCAATAGTCTAGTGTATTCCTCCGATGGATTCAATTGGACTTCTTGTAACTCGAACGCCCTCATCAAACAAGTAAGAGGAATTGCTTGGAACGGAACACTGTGGGTTGCGGTAGGAGAAAGAGGTTTCTGTTCGATTGTCTATTCATACGATGGAAAAACATGGTTTGGCGTTTCAAATTCCTCAACACTTACAGGAGGAGGTGGTTATGGGATATCTTGGAATGGAACGATGTTTATCATGACAGGAAGTTCGCTCAATACGTTGGTCTATTCCTATGACGGACTCAGTTGGACTGGACTAGGTGTGTCGGTCATTACTGTGATTGGCAGGAATATTTGTCATGGAAATCGGTATGAAAACACCATTGTGGTGAAGCGACGAACGACCGTCATAGGAGGGGAAGGAACCAATACCATAGCCTATTCTACAGATGGACTTACATGGAAAGGGTTGGGCAATAACCTACTTTCTGTTAGATGTAAAGCGGTCGCATACAATGGAAGAATATGGGTCGCGGGTGGTCAAGGAACAACCAATTTGGGATGGTCTTCCGATGGTAAAACATGGTTTCCTGTAAGAACTACGTTAATGAATAGGATAGATTGTATACGTTGGAGTGGGAAGGTATGGTTAGCGGGTGGAGAAGGCTTGAATACATTGATTTATTCTTATAATGCGATAGACTGGTTTCCTACGAATTCAAACCTTATGGTGGATATAGCTATATCCAGTATAGCAGTGAATGAGAAGATATGTGTCGCTTGTGGTAGTTCAACCGGCTATTTAGATATACTAACAGGGGTTATCTATTCGACCGATGGAATTACTTGGTATTCGGGGAATAATTTCGATGTTTTTTATGCGGTGGTTTGGAATGGAGCAATGTTTCTCTTGGGAGGAGAGGGTGGCCTTCTTCGTTCCTATAATGGAATCGTGTGGGAAAACGCAAATAGTCCAAATGTACTAAAAGGCTTGGAGTGGAATGGAAAAGTATGGATGAACGCAAAAGGTTCTTATTCCTATGATGGAACCAATTGGTCCCCGAGCGTTCTTAGTATACCCTATCCCCAGTTTGTTACCTGGACGGGTAGGCTATGGATAATTGGTGGATATAAAACAGGTGCGAATAACACGAAGTATTCGTCCATGGTCTATTCTTACGATGGTAAGAGCTGGAACACTATATCGGACGAGGTATTCAATACATCCGCCTTACCGAATACATATTTATATTGTGCTTCCTCGGACCGTTTTAACGACTATACGGATAACACGATTACGATACAAACGCCCGTAGTTGTGGTGGGTTCTGTTCCGAATAGTATTGCGTTTTCCCATGATGGGATTCAATGGAAAGGTTTGGGAAATAGATTGTTTACCGATGGCGGCTTTGCGATTGCGTATAATGGTTCACGGTGGGTTGCCGGAGGACAAGGGACACATACATTGGCTTATTCGGATGATGGCGAAACATGGATAGGTTTAGGTAGGAACATTTTTACTATAGGGTGTTTTGAGATTGCTTGGAGTGGTTCCATTTGGGTTGCCGTAGGAACAGGTACAAATACAATTGCGTATTCGACGAATGGTACCGCGTGGATTCCTTATGCGAATAACTTGTTTACGATTTCAAATTCGGTCGTGTGGAGCGGAACGAAATGGATTGCGGGAGGAAATGGTACAGCTAAGCTGACCACTTCTACCGATGGGAAAACATGGACCAGTTTAAGTCAAAATACAGGAATTGGAATCGTTATCGCAGTTGAGTATAATGGGTCGATATGGGTGGCGGGAGGAGAATCCCAGAATACCTATAATGTATTGAATGGGCTTACTTGGACCGATGGAATTACTTGGTCCGATGGAATCACTTGGTCCGATGGCATTTCAGCAGTCGCTCCATTATCGTCGTATACATCACTCACGGTTACTATGATTTATTCCTATGATGGTATCAATTGGTTTACAAATTCAAGTCTATTATTGACCTCGGTTCAATCCTTCGGCTGGAATGGAAAGATGTGGATTGCGGTAGGGGTAGGAAACGAATTCAGTATACTCTATTCTTATGACGGTATTCGTTGGACAGGTGTACCTAATTCATATGCTTTGTTCCCATCAGGTGCGTTAGGGATTACCTGGAATGGTTTTCGATGGATAGCCACTGGAATAGGGACTGGTTCTAATCCACATAGCCTCGCGTACTCGGCGGATGGTATCCTTTGGAATGGATTGGGTAAAACGGTCATGACCAGTGGCTACGGAATAGGTCCTCGTATTTTTGACGCAAACCTCGGCATAGGCGATGACAACATACGTTTTTCTACAGACTCTTATTTTCACCCAGGAATTTCCTCGATTACCGTGAACCTAGCCAATACCCTCTGAATATAATCTTCCTATAAAGTATGTTACATCTGATTAGTTTTTACACACAAGGTCCGCCTTTTGACAATGCGAAAGATTTTACAGAAAGCAGGAAGAAATTCCAGGCGTTATATGAGCCTCATGTCGATGTCCTTAAGCTATACAATACGACCTTTATGATGGTAAAAAATGCCCAATTTAAAAACTATATCGACTCTGTTCCTGCGTATAAGTTTTTAAATGGATGGAATCATCATTTTTGGAAATGGAAACCTTTTGTCCTGTATGAACACCTAAAAGAAATGGAAGAAGGTGACATTGTGGTATATCACGATGGAGACATTTTGGCTCATCCAGAATATGAAAAGGGCGCATTTGAATTTAGAGAAAATGTACATGAACTCATGGCAAATCATGACCTTGTCTGTAGCTTAGACACTCTTTATGGTATCAACAAAGAAGTCATCAAGGAAGAAGTCTTCCAACACTTTGGGGACTATCGGGAGACAAAGACCCTGAGTACTAATCGCATCTTTATCCGTAAAACGCCTAAAACCGTACAGTTTGTATACAACTGGTTAAGCCTATGTAATACCAGTCTTTTACTACCGAATTTCACAGAAAAACACATGTGTAGTCAATCTCTTTTTAATGTCTTGTACTATAAATACCTTGAACTGGGTGAATTCACTCATCCGAATCTTTATTTAAAGGACAATCACTTCTCCAAAGAGAGTATCTTTTTTTTAGACAAGCTAACTACGCCTTCTACTATCGTTCCAGTCACCTTTGACCCTTTTTCAGAAAAAAGGCCTACTGTAGTCACCCCCGCGAGAAGAATGTTACAGCCTCATCAATCCGCACGGTCCAGTACAATGACATTAATCCCCATTGCCAAACCCCCACCAACCTTTGTTCATAAAAAACCAGCATCCTTCTTTACTTTGAACAAGCATGCTCGATAATGTCTATAACCATCCTCGGGATATCTAATCCTAGGTCATCGATGTCTTTATTGGTCACATGGTTGCTTAAATGAAAAGAAAAGGCCTGAAGTGTATCTAATGAGCGACTCTTCTTCTCATGTAATCTCAATTCGACACCTTCTACCATCGAGAACAAATCACCCCTGGAATCATACGAGAGTGAATGGATATAATTAGATAGGGTTGACTCTTTGTCTTTGTCCATCCCTTTACTTTCTATACAATAGCTTAAGGATGGAAAATCACAGGGGGTTTCATGGGCCATCACATGAACGCGGGGTATACAACCGAAGATTTCCTTGTACCTATAGCCCTCTTGACAAAAGAATCCATGTAAATCGACAATCATGGAACTATCATGATACACCTTTTGAGCATACTCTTTATAAGAAGGCGTTGGGCGTTGATGTAGAAGCGAGCCTGTAGAAAAAAGAACACATTCAACCTCTGGATACATCCGAGTAAACATTTGATAAAGTCCATTCCTACAAAAGAGAGCTTTCGTAAGATGTTCTTCCATCATTTTTTTTTTCACTTGGATACAAAAGAGAGCCATGATAGGTAATCCAAAGGTGGATTGTTCATGGTAGTCCTTGTATTCTAGACTCTCTTCTGAATGTGGGTTCTTTAAACGAAACGACCTGATTTGTTTGACTAAAGGCGAATCATACAGAAGAACTTCGGTAGATGTAAACGCATACGCCCGTGTCTTCTCTTTATTGTATATCTCTGTATCGGACTCTGCGTCATTCACTACACTATTCTCTGGAATACCATGCTTATGAAACAAAGGGGTTAGTTGTTCAAGAGTCAGAGGGGTATTGTTTAGGTATTTATCCTCGGGCTGAATGAGTTGAATGTTACATTGGATGGGGATACTGTTTTCTATCTCTAGTTTGTATTCATACTCCTTGAGGTCGACCAATTCTTCGACACAGGATAACACACCGTTCTCTAAAGAGAGTTCCTTGAATGCCTCGTATATCTGGTCTAACGTAAACAAATGGCCTCTTTCTCGAACGCTTGTTTCGGCTTTCATACGATAATGTTTAAAGCCTGGATAGGGATACGATTCTTCTATGTATCCAAACAAGTCTTCTTGTTTACAGTACCGGGTGAACAACGTATCCATCAGTTCGAAATATCGCATATATATTAGGTCTAATAATATTTGGACTCATAGTGGTCCTTTTCTAGCATCCGTGTGGGACAGTTGTTGTCGAAGGTAAACCATATATTCCGTTGTGGGTCCGTAAACAGATACTCTTCACGATTCCTTGTTTTGTCTCGGAATGTCCAAGCAGGACAGGATGCTCTAGACTCGTCCGTACCAAACCGCTGTGTTGCGTATTCTTTCTTCTCGGAATTAGGCTGGGTAAAAGGTTGGTCGTATTTCACTAAGGTTTTATTTCGTCTTAAAGCTTCGTTCACTTCAAATGGATTTGTGCGTAACATAGACCCTCCGTTCTGTAGTCGAATATGAATGTCGTCGATGTAATGGGTGGGTCCATTTCCAGGTGTATTCAGGTAATAGATACCGGCATACGTTTTTTCGAGCAAGGATTTTTCAATGCGTGCGGGGTCATCGTGGAATCGGGTAAAGGCCATTATATTAAGCTAAGCTAAATAATTAGGGCGTTCTCTGGTATTATGTTGAAAGGAGGGTGGAATAATGATGGGAATTCTATCGAAATAGGACACTTCCGGCAGTTTCATGGATTCGGGAGTTGCCGTAAAAGATTTGCCTTCTAAATTCGTCGATTGAATGCCTCGAAGCATGGATTCTACATCGACAGCATTCCTAGACAACTGTCCTCCATACAGGGCAGGATTAGGACCATCTCGAAAGAGAGCTGTATTCTGGTTTACTTTAGACCCAGTATACAGATTATAATCCATGAATTTTTCATTCATTTTTTTCTCTAGTTTGTAATCTTGTGGAGTATTTAGATTTCGTGTCGATGCCATTAAGACTTCGGGATATTTTTTATTTTGATTTTTAGGTTTATTCGGTTTAGAATGGATTCTCGAGGTTTTTATATCCTAAGTATAGGTATGGATAATCTTCCTTACAAGCCATCAGGAGATTGCGTGTTCATTCACATTCCAAAAACCGCAGGTATTTCCATTTATGAATCGGTACTTGTCTTAGAACGACCTTTTGATTGGTTTTATGGCCTAGACCCTAAGTATTTGAATGGTCTTTTGAGAGACCCCGAAAAACTCAAATCGATTCATTCACGTGTAGACAAGGCAAAGGCCTCGGTCCGTTCCATGTTAAAGGAAACCACGATTCAGAATTGGCCCCTGAAGGGTTCTTCTATGCTCGGTCATATTCATTATCAGTCACTTATCAATTCAAAAAAACTAGACCGAACCTATTTTGACAGAGCCTTCAAGTTTGCGTTTGTTCGAAACCCATATGACCGTCTTGTCTCGCTTTACAAGTATCATCGAATCGAAAAAATGTTGGGTCTAGATTTTGATACCTTTGTTCAAACATTAACACAAGAGTTTGAAGCCGGACGTGTTCCGCCGGTGGGACTCTATAACATTCAACCTTTTCCTGAGACAAGCCCTCTTCATCATCCAACCATTTATGGCAATCAATACAATCCAATGGTCGATTGGTTACCCGAAGATTTTCAGGACACCGTTCTGATTTGTTATTTGGAAACCTTTGAGCAGGATATCGATAAGCTTTTGAACATGGTTGGATTCCAGGGGAAACGTGAGGCTGTTCCTAAAAAAAATAAATCAAAATATGAGGATAATTTCATGGACTTTTATACTCATAAAGAAACCATCGAACGAGTGAATCGGCTATACAAGAAGGATTTTGACTCGTTTGGATATGATAGGCTTTAATTCTTTCAGGGTTCCGTATCAAACCCAAGTTTTTTTGCGAACAATACATCGGCTGGGTCAAACTGAGAAAGGTCGTGTTTTTTGAAACGGCCGATACCTTCCGACTGATAGACGACAAGAGGTCGTATGGATGGAATCACGGATGCATCCACGTTCAAAAAATCACACAGGATACGAAGCCATTTCTCTGGATTCAAGCACATATCGTCGAAATTCACCATCAGAAACTGGTCACCCAATGACTTGCTCTCACATAACAGTTTTTTATGGACGAGTGTCCAATATTTCATAGAAACTCGCGGGCTGTATAGGATATGTCCGTGTTTGTCAAACTTCCGCATCTCCTTCGGCAATACACTGGGTCCCCATAAACGGAGTTGATTTTGATTCGAACTGAATGCCATATCGAGCCCATTTCGAACCACCATAATAAATTTGGTTTGCTTGTTTAAACGGTTTAGCAAGATATGACTATTCGGTTCTTTCCATCCCCATTTCCCTGCCAAGGGTTTAGACGGAAGGTCCGGCAACGCTTTTACATAAGGATTCGACAAGGGACCAGTCTCGTTCATTTCGAGTAGATGGGACGCACGTTCCTTTAGCCAAGCCTGAGGATGTCCTGGACGACCCTTTTCACTTAGTTCCTCCAAACGTTGTTTGTCCTGTTCCGTAAGATAGTTTCTTGTTCCAAGAATAGAATGAGTCAAGATTCGATACGAATCCTCAAACGTTTTAGGGTCCATGTTGAGAGCTTTCGTATGCTTGAACAATAACGTAAAGGACAAATTGTCATAGGCTTCGTTTAAGTCTGTACCGATTTGGAGCCCAAGCGATGCGAGTATGGAAGCAATCAACCGCGTGCCACTTCCTCCCACTCCTCCTACTACTACAAAGGGGGTCTTTGTCCGGTTGGGTCTAGAGGGCTTTATTTTTCTGGTATGTTCGGGTACCGTGTTTTGTTTTAAGGTCCGAGGTTCGAACAATAGATTTCGTTTTTCTTTGTTCATTCGGATGCGTTCTTTGATTCGGTTCAGCGTGTTTTCCTGGGACTCGTTTAAATATGCTTTGGGCTCGTTTAAAGAAAGGGAGGGCTGGTTGAATGGAATCCGTTGTGTTTTATTCTGTCTCAGGACGTTCCCTTTTCGATTCTTCAAGGTTCTTGTTTGTCGGAGAAGTAGTCCATGTTCGGCCTTGTTGGTTTGTTCCACATAGGACAACAAAGACATACGAACAGGTTCCGCTTTAAAAAAGGTATAATACGATTTGGCGCAATCGGTACGTAAGGGTTCATCTATCGTATACTTCAACGTCCCTCCTTGACTCTTGATATAATCGGCCATCAAGGACTCATGATTCACGAGACAATATGCCAAGGGGGTTGTAAAATACAAGGTTCCTTCCGATAAGTATTTTAACGTAAAGTTAAAACGGAAAGGTAGATATTTCAGTAGAATCTCCATTTTTTGTTTGTAGAGTATGGATTCTTTCCCTTGACTGTTCCTCAATAACTCCAGCATATTCATCACCGGACAATGGAGATTTACATCTTGAGACAAAGAAAGTTTGGGCTCATGTTTGTTTTGAAATCCTATGAGTTTCTCTACCGGAAAGGTGGATACCACCTCCTCGACTAACTCCGGTGACCCATACGTCAATAACTGAACCATGGGCTCGTAATCATGCGCATAATTCAAAAACGCTATCTTGTGTTTGAGGAGACAACGAATATAGAATGCGTCCGTGTTCCTTAAATCGGTCACTCTTCGCCATACATTCAAGAGTTCGGTACGATTGTATTGACCTCGATGAATCGTTCCCTTGATTTGTTTCACCCCCTCTTCGAACTTGATTGGATTGTCTAGAAAAGACTCCAATGAATGGATTCGGGATACATATTCCATATATATCGGATAGATATTCCCTTATGGCTTTAGGCTTGGATAAACTCTAGGTCTCGTCCATCGGTATAGATGTGGAGGTCACCCAACGAGGTCATAGTTTCGTGTTCCTTCTCATTGATTCTGATTCTTTCTGGGTCTGAAACATAAGCTTCCCATCGTTCACAAGCATCCGTTACGTTGTGAATCTTATCTGAATGACCAAGGTCTTCGATGGTTCCAGGCCTCGAATGAGGAGACAACTCTTTCATATAAATCGTGTCTTCTAGAATCTTCAAGTAATCCTGGTCTAAGCTCGCTTTCCACTGTGGGAATTTACTTTTCATATACGAACTAGTGAAAAACATGAATCTTAAATCATGACTTTCATTCTTGAAAAGAGAATTTGCATGCCCGACAGTACGCTCTGCGGCTCGTCCCAAGGGTCCAGGGTTGGGAAGACTAAATTCCGAAAATCCCTTCTTGTATGGAGGTTGGCAACTTTTTTCGTCGTTCACCTTCTTGAAAAACGCAGGAGCATCTTGGTAAAAACTTCGTCCGTAATCGATGATTTTCACAAGATATCTCGATTTATAACTCACCGTTTTATCTTTCGAATGATAGTGGTATTGTATATACTTCCCATCTACAGGTTCATACAACAGTACATTATTCATATGTAAATCATAATGCGTAAATTCCTTTCTTATCTGATGGAGTGTAAAATAAATCTGATAAAAGACATACGCTGAATGAGTATTTCTAAAGGGTTCCAACTGAAAATGGCGATAAAATGTTTGCGCGTTTTTCAAGTGTTGGGAAAGGACACATAAATTGGCAGATTTTGCGCAAACATTCTTGATGTCGGTTGGGTCAAATGGAATGAGTTCATTCGCCATCGTGCCTCGTTTTTGCATGGTGCCTCTATTTACTGCGGTCTTGTAATGATAGAGTCCATAGGTCTCGATAAAAGTAGGGAACCTTTTTGATACTTCATTCAAGTATGTACCCACGAGATATTCGTATGCCAAATTATCAGCATTTGCTCTATCCGAGGACTTCAGTATAGCATACGCGACATATCCTTCTCGTTCATATTTCAGTTCTTTCACAAATCCATTTCCAGACGGTTCACCTATTGTTTTGTATGGCCCTTTTGCATGTTCAAACGTGTTAAATTGAAAAAAATCCATCAACTTCCTTTTTTCCTTGCCTAAAGCAATACATACACCTGAATCGGAACAAATATGACCTAGAAAGAGCGCCTTTCGTTTCGAGCCTGTTTTTTTCATAAACCATTGTATCGTTTCAGCATGATATTCTTTCGGGTTATTCTTACGTGACCATACATGGGTCAATTTATTCTTCGTTTTTTTTGTGGAAGGTTCTTTTTTTTTTATTTCCGCGTTCATGTTTGCCATTTGAAGGGGCTGGGTCTTCGTGGTCACCGTTTTTGTTTTGGCACGTGGCTTGGGTTTGGCACGTGTCTTAGGTTTGACAGAAGTTAGACGATTCAACATTCTCTTATACAATGAGATGTCCTCTTTAGAGTGATGAAGAACTACACCAGAGTCCGAGTCATCCCCTGATTTATTTCCCATTTTAATGAGGTTATCTAGATCTTTTCGAACAGGCTCATCGAGTTCATAGAACAATGTATCTGAATGTAAAGGTGCTAAGGTCTTCTTGAGTTGTTTCCCTTTTTCTTTTAATCCAGGTATAGCCTGAAGCATTTCAAATAATTCATTCGTGTTGCCATGCGCGGAAGGACCCTTTGCTACAGTATGCGTATTGGGTTTGACAGTCGTTTCCTTCCTCGTCACCGTTTTTGCCTTGGCTGTTTTGGCACGTGTCTTCGGTTTGACAGAAGTCATACGATTCAACAGTTTCTTATACAATGCGATGTCCTCTTTAGAATGATGAAGAACCACACCAGAGTCCGAGTCATCTCCTGATTTATTTCCCATTTTAATGAGGTTATCCAGTTCTTTTCGAACAGGCTCATCAAGTTCATGAAACAATGTATCAGAAGGTAAAGGGGCTAAGGACTTCTTGATTTGTTCTGCCTTTTCTTTTAATCCAGGCATAGCCTGAACCAGTTCCAAGACGGCGTTCGTGGTACCATGAGTGGAAGGCTCCTTTGCTACCGTACGCGTCTTGGGTTTGACGGTCGTTTCTTTCTTCGTCACCGCACATCCTGGATAGGGTCCCATCTTATATCGGGTCGACAAACGACAGTATTTTTTTCCTATAAAAGAACAAGGTTCTGTACAATCTTCTTCTTTTAAACCACTACATTTTGAAACACACCGTTTCATTATATTCTGTTCACATTTTGTTTTTCTTATAGTCCTTCTCTTTGTACAAATCACGAGTATTGATGCCTGAATACCAACCAGACTCTACCGAACTCCTTTTTAACATGACATCTGTGTCATAGATAGGAAAACTTTCTAGGTTTAGAAAGGGGCACTCACTCATCTGAACGACACTCTTTTTGTCTTTGAAGGTATCTCCGAATTTAAGTTCATTCTCACGCCCTACATCCACGTTACCTCTTCCTAAATAGGGGACAGACAGGTAAGAACGCTGATGAAGAGACACTTTCACGTTATTGGTTGTATTTTTACTGTGCTGAAGTTGGGTAGATTCCTGGATATTACATCCTAAAGGTCCCACGCCGTAGGTTCCCGTAATAAAAATATTGGGTTGTTTCGTGGAGAGTTCTAAACTTCGATTACAATCATTGTTGAAAGGATTAAACAGGCTATAATTGGCCTGATGTTGGTTCATGATATTCTTCTGGGATTGGGAGACATCGTCGTTTCCGATACGTTCGTTGTTGTAATAAAATCCTATCGTTTCCATTATACTTGTCAAGATATTTTTTATACAGGCTTATAGACCATATCTCTTCCATCCGAATAAATATGAAACTCGCCTAATTTTTTGGATGAAGGGTGCCTTATTCTATTCAACTGCTTATTAATACTCTGTGTTATCCATTTTCGAAGTCGGTCTTCTGCGTCCGTTACATTTCGAATGTTATCATCATGGGTAAGGTCTTCTTTCGTTCCATAAGCTGTTTTGTCAGGGAATCTTACATTTTCATAGACAATCTTCTTAAATAGTTCGATATAAGGTCCCAGGTGACTATTCGCAAACGCATCTCCTATAGCTATCTCAAATGGCCTCCCATATGACCTCATTAGTCTTAAATCATGACTTTCATTCTTGTAATAAGGATTGATAAAGAACATCGTATCGTCTCGTGTTCTGTCTTTTCGAGGAAACCAAAGCGTGTGTTGAAATCTATTACAAGAGGATTCTGCCATAAGCTTTTCATGATATTCGGGAGAACCGGAAAAAAAACATCTTCCATAATCAATGATTTTGACCATGTATTTTGAACAAAACACAACAGTTTCATTCGGTAAATGATAATGATACTCTATATGTTTTCCAGGGATAGGCTCATAGAGGAGTACATTACCCGTATGTAAATCATAATGGGTGAATTCTTCTCGTAGTTGGTGTAATGCGAAGTATACGTGATAGAGCACATAAGCAGAGTCTTGTAAGAAGAAGGCACCGTCATCTTTCATGTCATATAAGGTTCGGGCATCCTTCAAATGCTGTATTAAAATACATTCCGTACTTGATTTCGTGCAAACATTTTTTACGTCATAGGGGTCTAATGGCGTCAGTTCAGAAATGAAACGGTCCCTTGCTCGAAGATGTTCTCTTTCTGCGGAATCTTTATGAAGAAAGAGACCATAGGTTTCTAGGAAAACAGGAACTTTTTTCAATTTCTCATTTAAGTATTTTCCAACGAGATATTCGTAGGCTAGATTATCTGATGCGTAGTCGATGGAAGATTTGAGTACAGCATAGGCTTGATAGTTTTCTCTTTTGTATAATATTTGTTTGACGAAACCGTTTCCAGAGGGCTTTCCAATGGTTACCGTTGGAAAAGTTGCATACGTGAATTTTTCGAATTCAAAGAAATCCATCAGTTTTTTCGTTTCTTTTCCAAACGCGATACATAGTCCCGAATCTGAACAAATAGACTGTAAGAAGAGAGCCTTTCGTTTCCCTTCTGTTTTTTTCATAAAGGTTTGGATAGTCTTTGCCGCAAATTCCTTGGGAGTATGTCTGTTCACTGACCATAATCGAGTGGCTCGACTCTTCGTCGTATTATTCTTGGCTATCGTGGGGGATTTTAGGGTCGCCTTTTTACTGGAGGTCTTGAGTCTGACTGTTCTTTTTGCGAGAGGCTTTGACTCATTCAGGGGTTGAGGCTTGGCTTTTCCTTTCTTGACGACCTCACACCCAGGGGGGTCCATTTTGTATTGACCCGACAAACGGCAGTATTTCTTTGCGATAAAGGAGCAGGGTTCTTTACAGTCTATTTCTTTCATTCCTCTACATTTGGAAAAACATTTCGGCATTATATAATTACGCTAGATAATGTCGGTGTGTGTGTTTAAGATATCTTCAAGGGTTTATCGGAGGGCAGGGTGCCATAACAAAATTTCAAGAAGTCGCCATATTCTACTTTGTCTACACTGTTCGCAGGTTGGGTAAAAAAGGGGCGCATGGATTGTTCAAACTCGAATTGGTCACGTGCTGTTCCAAACCCTTTATGAATGTCTTTGTTCTCTTTGTTCTGTAAAAAGATAGAAGACAGTGCGGAGGTGTTGATGGCATTCTCTACTTGGAGAGAATAGGGCGGATGACTTGGTTTCAAGTGTGGGTTATCTTTATAGTCGGTCATAAGCACATTATTAAGAGGGTTGGATGGCATGACGCTTTGCCTCGACGTCATTCCTTCCGTCACGTGCTCTTGTTTGTGAAAAATCACAATCGCTCCGATAAGAACCAATCCTATCACAAGAAAGATAGACCGATTAAAACAAATAAATCCTAAAAGAGACAAAAGGATAATCAACCTTGTTAGCGCATTCAGTTTTTGATTCGTATTCATGGTACTCGATACCCAAATCTCTTGAATGTATTTAGCCTGAAATAATATTTTCGGGTTGTCTATCCAGAATTCCATCTATATAGTCTATTTATATTTTACCTTTCTTCTTTTTCTTTTTAGGATTCTTGCTCTTTTCGGGTACCGAATCATCTACCTTGACTACAAAGGTATTTTCTGATTTTTGAGTGATGTTTACCTTTTCCTTCTCCTTCTCTTTTTCGCTCGCTCGTTCTTCTCTCTTCTTGTTCAACCGGTCCTTCATCTTGCTCTTCCGGAGATTCTCTTGAATCTTATTGGACATGGCCTTAAAATCGACTTTTCCTCCCATACCCATCTTACTCATCATTTCTTTCATTCCTGGGATATCTTGCATCTTTTCCATGATTTGACTCGCTTCTTCCAATAGCTCACTCTCCTTCAAGTCACCCTTTTTGATTTTGGTTTCCAGTTTGGACCCAATGTTTTTAACCAAATCCAGAATCTTTGCTGGGTTTTTCATCAAGGTCTTCATAAACTCTTCTTTATCCTCAATCCCTTCAAGCTCAATCGTCGCTTCTCCCGCAATCTCCTTTGCCAAAGCGCCAATCTTTCCTCCCATGAGACCATCCAAATGGGATTTTAAATTCTCCGCATCAAATTGATGAGGTATACCCGAAGCGTCGCTAAAATCAAACAGCCCTTTCATTTCTTCCATAGTTTCTGAAATCTTCTTGTGGAGATCTTCTTGATGGATGGCTTCAAAGAGCTTGGACGTGTCTCCAATATTCTCTTTCGATTCTACGTTTTCCATCACCGAAAACAGTATAAGCTGTAGATATTTCCAGATGGTTTTCTTGGTCTTTTCCGTAACCTTATCATCCTTCATGAGTAAGGAAAAATCCACCTCGGGTAACAAAAGACGGGGTTCATCAAATAATGTGTCGTTTTCATATAAGAGTTCAAAAAAGATTTTGGGGTAAAGCTCTACACAATAAGTATAGAGGGCTTCCTCCTCCATGCCAAGTTTTTCATTAAGCTCAGGAAAGGTTAACAGTAAATCTGCCTTGAAATCTTTCCATACTTGTGTAAATTTCTCTGGGACCATTGTATAGAAAAATAACTATTTTTTATATCTTTATTTAAACGTAATTAATACAGTCCGATATTCATTTAGTCTATTTTTATCTTTTCGTGTATAATAGATAGATTATATCTATCGTTGTACTATATGCTTTCTTTCGACGAAACACGTAGCACCCCCTTGTGTGAAATTATGGGGAGAAATCAAAGCGATAAAGGTCACCTCTATATCCAACATAGCTGGCATAATTATACAACTTTTTATTATCATATCTTTAAGGATTTACGTGAGCGTCCGTTAAGAATCTTTGAACTTGGTTTAGGGACCAATAATGTCACGATTCCTTCTAACATGGGTGAACATGGGAGACCAGGAGCTTCTCTCTATGGTTGGAGGGAATTTTTCCCTCAGGCGAGTATCTTTGGCGCAGATATCGACCCGACTATACTTTTTGATACAGATAAGATACAAACGTTTTATTGCGACCAGACAAATCCTACCCTCATTCAGAAGTTGTGGGATGAACCTAGCTTAGAAGAGAACTTTGACATTATCATTGAAGATGGATTACATAAGTTTCATGCGAATGTGTGCTTCTTTGAACATAGTATACATAAATTAAAACCAAATGGATATTATATTGTGGAAGATATCTATTTGGACGAAGAGCCCTTATTCGTGGATAAAATAGAAGAGTGGAGACGAGTGTATGTGGATTGTGAATTCACCCTGTTGAAGATTCCATCCATTCGAAATTTTTGTGACAATACTCTGTTGGTGGTCTTTAAATCCGATTCACTTATAAGGGAACCGAACATTCTGTAGATATCTCTTTTCGAAATAAGGCATTTGGACCTCATATTTATGGAGTAAAATACTTAACAGGGATTGATCATGTCGATGGTCACGGAAGCAAGAGTCATTCGGGATTTGGCTTGGAACATCCGTGATGTTTTCATAGGTACACATCTCTAACCATTCCTTGACCACCGACACAGTAAATTCGGTTTTTCGTACTAGGATACATCCAGCCCATCCGTCTTTGGCGTTTCGTTTGAATACTTTATCTTTCATTCCAAATTTCTCGATGACATCCATCTTACACCATTCCTTCATGGAATAGCTAGGTTCATTCGGTTTGTTCTGAAACACAACCATGTCTTGGCTAGAGAGTAACCCGTCTACCCATGAGATAAACTCTTCCGTGAAATAGTATTTCGCATCTAAATAAAAGACGATGTCCCCTTCTTCTACAATATTCAGAATCGTATGTAAGATATAGGGTTTCCATAACCAATAACCACCTCCTCTAGGCAAAGAGAGGATGTGTTTATTTCTTTCTACAAACGCTGGGTCCATTTCGGATTTGGGGAAAACAATGATTTCAAACTTCTTTCCGAAGGTAGCTACACTATCCAGTAACTTTTGTATATGTTCCGTATGCGTGTTGTCATGATACACCAGAAAGTAGTACATTAGTATCTTCGTTTATTTAATTCTTGATGACTGTTCTTAAAAAGATGTGTGATTCCTGTACAGAGTTGATAGCGTATGGAGCGATGATTCAAATATATCATGTACATCCGCTCGTGATACCAGGATATTCGATTAGGGTCTTCTTCTAGAATAATGGGACAAGGATAGTACCAGTCTACAAACTCTTCTAGTAGGGTTCTTCGTAGACACTGGTTGCTACTAATGCCCCATGTCTTTATCGAAAACACGTCTGAATAAGTAAATCTCTTCTCTTTCAAAAACTTAAAGAAGACATTTAAATTCACATCCGACAATAGGTCGGCTAGCCCGGATTCCATAAAGGAGATTGCCTGAACGTCGGTTGCGCATAAACACTTGAGTGTGGATTCGAAGCATTCGTCCAATACAGCATCCCATTCTAGTAGACACAGAAAATCAAATTCTTTGAATAGTTGATTTTTCACTATCGCATACCACGCAGTGAAGGTCAAAAGCTTTGGAATATATTCGATATGATTCGGCAGGTCTCGTACGATTATCATATTGTTCCGAGTCTGAATGGGTTTGTTTCCCACGAATAAAATCGGTTTTCCATAAGGTAATACTTTTTGAACGGATGTTTCGTCGTGACAAATAAAGACAATCTGTACAGACATACTATATCTAGGGAATGTTTTCAAACAAGCAGCACGAATACACAGTCCTGAATCTAGGGTTGTTTGTTTTCACAAAATACATTATGTGAACCAGTTAACTCTTTTTCTGATTTATCAAATCTTGCATATACCTTATCCGGTTCCCTATACATAAACGTTCCAAATACTTTATCTACGAAAGGACTACTATAATTACATTTCATTCTTTCATGGTGAAGGTCGTGGTGTCCAATGTCCATATCTTCATACTCCACCAGTCTATATCCACTATGAACGAGAGTCGAAATAACCGTGGATATTATCCCTAGTACATATACTAGATGTACATTCAAACCAACCAATAAAGGAAAAGCAAAGGTAGGGAACACATTCCAGAAGAAAATTTCAAGAGGATGACCATCCGTTGCTGACGCCGTAACGGGGGATATATATTCATGATGTCCCTTATGAAATTGGAATAAATAACTTGTGTGAAATGCTCGATGGATAAAATAGGACGCAAAACCAGAACAAAAGGTAGAGGAAAAATATAGGATAGAAAAAACAATGAAGTTTATTTTTATGTTAGAAATACCTGGGAAATGTTTGTTACGATAGTCAATGAGATAAAAGAAGAAAGCAATAAAGGGTATGTAAAGAAGACCCCATTTCCATATATATTTAAAAATAACGTTATGGTACTCCTCACGATTGATACAGCAATCCTTTTGTAATTTTTTATCGTAAATAAATTTTGGAACTTTATATACATCTACGATATAGAAAAACACAACAAAAGAGAATGACATGAAAAAGATTATGCCTAAATAAGAAAATAAGCTTAACTTTATCTTACGAAAAAAGAGATACAGATAATAGAGTAAAACATAAAAAATCAATATACCGATAATTTCATGGATGTTGTACATATATTTACAAAATAATTTATTTATCTTTTCACTGTTGGTTCTGGGAACTCCTGATTTCTCATTTTTTCAATATCTTCCATCGAGTAATTCATCTTAGACTTTTTATCTCCTTCTAACATTGGAGTAGAAATAGAAGATTCCGCATCAATCGTCGCATACGAATACATTTGTCTCAATCCGCCATTACCCTGTGGGGCTAATTCTTGAGGCCCCATATCCAAAAAACTATAATTATCGCTTGCGACTCCAGAGGACCGCAAGGTGTCTCGAGACAAATCGAACGGATTGGGCTCCGAATAAATCATGGTCTTCTCTTCTTGAATATTTTTACATTGAGGGCGAATATAGTCTAAAATTTGATTTCCAGATAAGATTTCAAACTTGGGTTTCAACAGTAGTACAGGTACACGACTAATCATAGGAGGTAATGGGAATTGTTGTCCATTTGGCAATAGAATATAGGTGATATTATCCTTCACCACTCGTTTATCGATACAAATATAGACAAACTTGTTTTGAAATCCTGCTTTATTCAATTCTTGTAAAATAGCAGAAGAATGTTTACAATAATTACTAAAATAAAGTTCGTGTTTAGGTGGAGCACTCATTATAGTCCCTTGATTTTATTTACCTTAAAAACGAACACATAAAATTGATAGGATTTAAATGTTCTTTCTTTCTATATAGAAAGATGGAGCCTGTTGTATCAAACATTTCGGAGACGGAGGACGCATTGCGGTTTGAACTGTCCAATGTAGACGTAAGTGTAGTCAATTCCTTGAGACGAGTCATACTCACGAACATTGACCAGCTCGTGTTTCGAGGTTTTCCTCATGCGGAGAATCAGCTCACCTTTGAGAAGAACAACACTAAATTCAACAATGAGTTTCTAAAACATCGCATACAGAATGTGCCCATTTTCGAAAGTGACGTGTCCAAATACGAGAATCTAGTCAAGAATTACTGTGTCAAGGTGAATGTCTCGAATGACACCAATACTCGTAAAGAGGTGACCACAAAGGATTTCAAGGTTATACAGAAAGAAACTGGAAAGTGGATTGGCGAAGCGGAAACACGGAAACTATTCCCACCTGA
>Ga0078894_10000337_pt1 | contig 32276 bp, 44 predicted proteins | sample LauGreSu1BDMLBSD_2_FD_67506 | JGI IMG/M metagenome (GOLD analysis project Ga0078894, IMG submission 67506) | Freshwater lake microbial communities from Lake Michigan, USA - Su13.BD.MLB.SD (version 4) (version 4) | ecosystem: Environmental > Aquatic > Freshwater > Lake | place: Lake Michigan... | reverse complement strand
GGGTTCAGGTTTATTGTATTCTACTTCTTCGAAGTAGCCCTGCCCTGTAGTTTGTAAACAACGTGTCATAGGTTTTCTATTTGTCGATGAATCCATAGGTCTTGAGCAAGTTGCTCTTTCCAGTAGTCATCATTATTTAGGTTAGTGATAGCAGACCCTATCATTTTCTTATATGCTTCTTCTGGACATAAGCCAAGTTCAAATCTTATAGCGGTTGTAGCTGTTTCGAAGCTAATACTACTATCGTCGGCGATGTTATCTTTCCAGTTTGCTGTTAGTACCCATGTAGTGTTGCCGTTTTTGAATTCGAATTCACAAAAGTCATCTACATTGTAAATGCCATTTTGGTTAACAACACCATAGTCTGTGTCTACTATGTCTGATAGTACATGCCGCTGTACAGCATTGGCATATAGTTTGTTCCCGATTTTATAATTTGATAGTACACAGTAATAACTTAACATGTGTGGGATTAAATCTCTACTAACTCCACCGAATGAAAGATCTTTAGTAGTAAACCAACTACCTGGATTTGGAATACGATTTTTACTATTCCATTTAACTGTTACTCTAGTGGCAGTATCTGCAAGTTCTTTAAACTTTGTAATCTGTTCACGATACTGGTTGTTCTTGACCATTGTAATTCTAGTCGAGGGAAAGTCTATTGTTAGATTCTTCCAAGCATCGCTGTTAATTACACCAGGCTTTTCTACGAAGATGACACTTGCATGTGGTGCTACTTCTCTAGCAATAGATTCGTGTGTACAGTTTGGTGTGCAAATGTTAACAGTATCAAAGTGACCATGCTCTGCAATAGCATCTTGTACTGATTTAAAGTCTGCATCCTTTAAAGGATCTACAGTGATTACCTGATAGCCCAGGCTTACCAATACAGGTTTATATACTGCTTGGCCAAAGCCCATGCCTACTATAAGGCTTTTTTTCATAACTTACTCGAAAAATTTGTTATAGGAAGTGGATGCGTTAAGTGTCTTTTTACCAGTAGCACCACGTGTACCGATGATACTCATCCAGTACCGGCTGTATTCTTCTACTAGTTCTTCTGCACGAGCTTTATCGCTAGTAGCAAAAATGTCTTCTACAATGTCACGGAAGAATTTCAAATCACCTTCTGTGTGCATTAGCATGCTAGGCTTGGCGCCAGCATCGTACTGGCGATTAGCTTCTTGAACTGCATGGATGTGTGTCCATACATTGTGACCCATTTGGATAGCATAGCTGAAACTATCCCAGCTAGTCTTACCTTCTTTGCCGATTTTATTTAGGTCACCGGGGGCATAGATGCAAACATCTTTCATCTCAGTGCGCTGAATGATTGGACTGTCGATGAAGTTACGGAAGTGTCCATCTTGCATAACTGCATCACGGAATCGCCGAGTATCAGTTGCATACTTCTTATCGTCTACACTAGGGCTCATGCGGTAACTCCACTTCTGTTGATCTGTTGTATCAACTTCGTAGTAGATTTGTCCGTTGGCTGTTGCTAGGAAAGGACTTGCACAATCAAAACTTACAGTGAAGTTTTCGTTATGATGCTTACGCACAGCACGTTGAATGTCTGTAAGCAAAGTAGCCCACTCTAACTTACTGGTACCTAAGAAGTGCATCCAATCATGGATTCCTTTTTCAAGTAAACCGTCAAACCTCAATGCAACAAGTCTGCGTAATGTTAAGTGGATGTCGCACATATTCTGTCCACCCATAGCCCAGCCGTTAAAATGTCTACCGGGGTATTGTTTTGGGTCACAGTATTTCTTCATGTGATCATACCAGCCATCGGCATCAGTATGATTTTCGCCTTGTAATACGTTTAGGAACTTACAGTTACCGTTGCGATTGTTAATAAACCAATCATTGTTAATGAATGTACCTTGTACTGCTTCGTCGTATGTGGTAATGCCTGTGGCTTTCTGTCCAGCAGGACTACGAGCAACCCATGCTGGAATATCTAACCCCATACCATAATCCATGTATGCATCCATCCACGCCAGCACTTGCTCACGCTTCTTCTGTGCCTTAGGACAGTTAGGATCTTTCCAGTTGCCTTCCCATACGCCTTTACCAATTTGGAATCCGCCAGAGTCGCCTAGTAAAAATGTATTTGCACGATCCCGATTACGAACCATATCTTCTTTTGGCGCAATCTTAGTGGTATCTAAATCAGCGTGTCCAGCGGAATACAAACTCCACTTATATGTAAAGTAGCCTTGGTCTGCATTCAACCAATTCATGCCTTCAACGCCATGTTCGAAGTCTGTTGGGACTCGTGCAGGGTCAACGTATGTAGGATCATGCCGTTGCTTGCCTACATACGTTGCGTAAAATCCGCTAAGTGCAGGAAGAAACACTGCATAGTCGTTTTGTTTAGCGGTAAGGTTATCTCTGTCGAACATGTGTTTATTTTACTTTTTATTAGAGTTAAAGTCAAGAATTATTTAGACAACGTCATGATAAAGAATTCATACTTTACCAAACCACTGTCCAATTCAAAGCACATGATACCGTCTGCAATCTTTAGCTTAACAGTCTTAGCGTTTGCACTTAGGTTAAGAATCTTTTGGAATGTCTGTACTGGATACTGTTGGACATTAATCTTACCAACTACATCAGTGGCAAACGTAAAACTACCGCCGCTGGTTGCAGGAGTACCAAAAGTAATAACTAGCTTGTCTGCATCGCTTTTAATCATAAAGCTCTGCTCTCCGCTGTTAGCAGATGCCTGCATGTTAAAACGTTGGATACTAGCTACAGGTGGAGTAACTTCAGCAAGCCACTGGATGCCTTTGGCTTTTAAGTTAGCCTTAACTAAAGTTTCAATTAGTGTTTGGCTCATGAAGCGATAGCTGTTAGTAAAGTCGCCTGCGGCATTGGTAAACACTACTTTACTCAACTTGCCATCGTCGTCATTGACTAGCGCAATCTTTTCATTTTCTTTGTACTCTGGGCACTTGATTAGATAGTCAAGTAGTTCGAGTTGACCGAGACCATACACTAGTTCGCTGTCGCCAATCTTCAGCGAAGTTTCAGCAGTTACTACTGATGTTTTGTCAGCGGCAGCACTCTTAATAGTCATGCCATCTGCGGTCTGTGTAATATGCAAGGCTGGAAATACTCCAACGCTGTGAACATATTTGATTAAGTCTTGTAATACATCTTTGATCATGGTGTTTCTTCCTTAGGTAAATCTGATATTGTAATTAGACGATCTAGTGCCTGAGTATCAACTTTTCTGTAATTCTCTGGCGCCATACCGTACACTGAGGTATCTCCGGGTTTCTGAACTAACATACAAGTAGACCTAGGAGCATCGTCTACTGTAATCTTTAATGGTATCAATTCTTCGTTGCGTACCAAGTCGATAAATTTCCAGCGATCCATATACGCCCAGTGCTTTTGTTCTATCCAAGCATAGTCTTCGCTGTTAAATGCATCTGCAAAATGAATCATTGCTCTGCCGCCGGGCTTGAGCACACGATTAACTTCTTTGAGCATAGCTTTGATTTCATCTGGAGACATCAATGGAAAGGTCTCCCAGCTGAATACAAACTCTACACTATTGTCTTCCATGCCTTGTAGCTGTCGCATCTTAACAGTTACAAAACGCATACGATCCATCTCGAAGAATACGTCAGCATATCCTTCTTTGACATAGTCAAACAACTGTGGATTGATATCAGCACAGATGATTGGGTTAAAACTAGCTAGCTCACGCTTCCATACACCCCTACCACAGCCCAAATACAGGCAAGTGTACAAGTGGTTACTATGCATACGCAATAAATGAATAGCATAGTTTAACTTAGTAGGCTCACAAGTGTATAGTGTATCAAGGTAGATTACATGCCACGCAGGACTACGTTTGAACCAACTGCCGTTGGCAACATCTGAGTAATGTAAGTTTTCTTGATTCTCAATCAGCCAATGCTGGTAAGGTATCAAGTCAAAGAATACTCTTTCACGTGCCGCAGTAATACTCTTGCCGTAGTCTTCTAAGTGAGGACCTTTAGGCAAGCGATGCAAATTAGTGCCCCAGTGTTCAACAAACTCATCAAAGCGAGTTTGTTGCTCTACAGTCAGCAACCATGCACGATATAACTCCGGTGGTGTCATTCAAAGTCAAAGAAGTTGTTGAAAGCCTCTGCGGCATAGGATACTTTAGTCTGCCATCCTAGTACGCCAATAAGGTTTTCAAGTTTGTTATCAATTAGTGTTTCCTCCATTTCGTTTTCTGCGAATGGAAGTTCTTTGAACCATTGCGGTAAGCTCATTTCATCTACAGGATATGCAACACTGGTAAAGTTAAGTGGATTAGATTTAACCTTGCACACAATAACTTTCTGTCCGTCCATGATCTGTAGACTATACTTGTCGCCGTGCATCTTCTTGAGTGTGTTCCAGTTAAGACTTGCACGAACGTGTCCAGGCATGTTAGCTTTGCCTTGCCTATCCTCTGCTTCACGGAACTTGGTTAGGTTGTTAACTCGTTTAGGAGTACCCTTCTGCCAAGCTGGTAGTTGTCTAAAGTGATTACGGAATTCCTCAATGTGCTTGAGTACTTGATCTTCCTTACTACCAGTTAAAGTCTTCTCTAAAACCTCACTAAGGAAGTTCTGAATAAACTCCGGAGTATCACTGCGCTTTAGATCCAAGCCCATGGCTTTAATCTTACCTAGCTTGCCGTTAACATCCATGCGCTTACCTTCTAAATCATAGATAAGAACTGCATAACGCTTTTTAGTAATAAACAAACCTGCACTGGCAACTAGTTCACGACCGCCTTTAATAACACCGCCACGATCCAATGGTACGTGGAATGTATCATACATGAACTGCGGAAAACTATTATTGACTTCTTCTGCAATGTTATCGTAGAGCTTAACTACAGTTTCTTTGTTCCAGGTGATTTCGCCACTGTCAATACGATCTTTGAGTGTAGTATATGCACTAAAGTAACAAGAGTCAGTATCACCATAGATAATAGTATCTCCTGTGTGATCCTTAACGCCAGTTAGTACCTCATTGATGGTACCTGCCATGTGTTTGGCAATCTGCCGACCAGTTAGTGTAGTACTTTGCCCAATGCGAATATCAAAGAATCTGCAACCTGGATTTAGAATAGCACCATACAAACTGTTCAACTGAATCTTACGAACCAGCTGACGTTTGTCCCAGTACTCCTTGTCTGCATCAGTTTCTGCACTCTTGGCTTTCTTTTGCATTTCCTTACGTTCACTGTACCAGCGGGCCAACAAGCCTGGGATGATACCTTCTGTTTCGTAAGTAAACAATGTGCCGTTAGCTGACAAGATCCAAGGCTTGTTACTGTCAAAGATTAGTTTCCATACCTCGGCGGCGCTGTAGTGTTCGCTAATACCAGTTTCCCAGTCAATAACAAGTTCTACACCAGCATCACGATTGTGTACTGCTTCAAACTCTCTAGCACCAAACTCGCCTTCCCAACTTTCAGCAAAGCTCTTCTTTTCCTTCATGCGGCCTTCAATCAATGCCTGCGTCATACTAGGACGCAACTGCCCAATGATTGTTTCTGGTCCCATGTTCAATGCACGAATCGCCGAAGGGTACAGTGAGTTAATGTCAATAGCACCGATCCACTCGTGAATGCCCTTCTTAGGATAAGCAACATACGCACCTGCGGCCTGTGTCTGCTGATCTTCTGTGCGATTCTTTCTGCTAGGAACAATAAGTCCACGACGATGGCATTCGTTGATAATAGCCTGTTCAGTAGTAGCAACCGCACCCATAGTAGTCGGAATCAACACTGAGTTCTGGTGTGCAATAACGTTACTAAGATCCAAGAACTGTAGCTTGGCATCCATTTTAACTAGCAAGTGAACGTCTTGTCTGTTGTATTCAATAAACTTCTTGAAGTCCTTGTTATACAACTGATCTAGTGTACCTTCGTACTGTGTCTTCTTTTCACCTAGTTCGTATTCGCCGATAGCATCTAGACGATAGCTGTGTCGTTCTTCATAGGTATACTTGCGATACAGTTCAAGATAGTCTGCATGTACACGACCTACTAAGTCATAGGTAAATTGCTTGTTGCCAAACTTTTCATACTCACGCTTCTTAGGATACTGATTCCACAAGCACATCCTGCGAGTATCATCTTTGCTTAGTACTTTGGCAATACGATTAACAGTATAGGGAATATCATAGCCCTCACTGTTCCAACCAGTTAGTACGTCTGCATCTTCAATTAGATCCAAGAACGTATCCAACATGTCTGCTTCACGTTCAAAGATAAATGTGTTGTCAAACTCTGACACTAATGCCTGTGCCCGCTCAACAGTTAGTGTCTTAGGAGGCACTGCTAGTGTAACAGTAGTACCGGTCCAGCCTAAGTGAGCAGTAATAGCAGTAATTGGCATGAATGCATCGTCACTGCTAGAAAAGCCACGCTCTGGATCAAAGTCTACCTCAATGTCGAAGAAGCAAGTGTGTAGCTTTGGTGCTTCTTTGTCTAGGTAGTTGTCTTCTAAACAACGGAAGATAGGATTAATGTCTGACTCGAATAATTTCTTGTCACTGGCAATCTTACGTTCCTTTTGGAAGTCCTTCCAAGTCCTTGTTATTACTCGTGTACACGGAGTATTAAAGATTGTGGTAAACTTACCTTTAGGATCTCCATAGTAGAACACATATCGTGCTGGATAGTCAGTGTAGACTCTATTGCCATCTACACGTTCTACAACGTGCAAGACATCCTTGTCCCTATCATGTAATACATCAACATAACTCATAGATAAACGTTCACAATTCCTGCAATGTAAATTATAGTAATAATTACCTGCACAGTAAGCAGGCTCCACTTTCTCCAGATCCAGCCTAATAGTAGCCAACCGCAGTTGCCTACCATGCTGAACCAAACGTTAGCAGGATAAATGTTATAGCTGGTTAGTATTACACCAACTATGAGAATAATCGTGCTGGCCCATTCCAGCACGAATAGTCTGTCTATCTTCAAAGCTTCTTACCAACAGTCTCTAGGATTGTTTCAAGGTCTTCCATTTCACTCTGTTGTTGAGTAAAGCTGGCCTTGAATGCTGTCTTAACGGCCTTGTTTAGAATAGCTGGCTTAATTTCCAGTTCTTCTGCAATAGCCTTAACTGTGTCGCTCAAGCCGCCTTTAAGGTCGTCAATCTCTTGCAAGGTACGCATACCCTCATTGATCAACTGTGTTAGCTTGGCTTTTTCTTCTGCGTTAAATGTACGATCACTCATTGATTTCTCCTTAGTTAAATTCAATTGCGTTAACTTTATCTTTTTAAGTATAGCGGATCATACTGATAAAGTCAACTGATTTTTTATTCTACTGATTCAACAGTAGCATTGCCTAGATCAAAACTTACGGCTTGAACCTTATCCCAACGGAAGGCACGCCATTCTTGTTTGTTGACATCAAATACACGTAGGCTCTCTTCACTGACCTTACGTGGTGTTGCACCTTCAGCCAATGGCTTTGGTTGCTGTGCTACTGGAATAGCCGATTCGGCTAGCGTACAGTCCATCTTGCGAAACTCTCCATTTACTTTGGTAAACGAAACACTGACAGTGTTGTTGCGTAGCATTTCGGTTAGCCAGGGCTTAAATGCCTCTAGATCATTCGTTGATGGCATATTCTTTGATAAGTCGCTCATAGTGTTCTTGTCCTTTGTGAATGTTATCGCCGAATGATTCGGCAGCGTTGGCGTCAGCTTTGTCACTGACATATTTGTGGCAAATAAATTCTACGCCTGCTTTCCAGCAAGCCCATGCAATGGCGTAGCCTTCCATGTCAACTAAGTCAGCACCGGGGCATGCGCTACTGTCTGTGACAAAGTTATCGCCTGTGCTTAGATGTAACCCTGGGCCACGTAAGTTAATAGGTGCCGATGCTAGTTCTTGTGGAACAAAAACACCTGACACAAAATAGTCACGCTGGCTAAATGTAGTACACTTATAAATGCCGCCGTGTTCAACAGTTATACCACCTGCTGTACCAAAGTTGAATACTCGTTTGGGTTTGTGTCGTTCAATTAATGTTGCCGCAGAAATAGCGGCGTTGACTTTGCCCACTCCAGTAAAGTAAACGTCGTGTCGCTTCTGAAGCGAAGGTGCTTCGTCTGGTAGTGCAATTAAAATAAGATCATTCATTATATTCTATAACCGAATAAAAGTTAATACCTTCTTGTTGTATCTTAGTGCTACCACCTAAGAAAGGTAAATTTACAACGCTAGCATAGTAAATGTTTGATGCCGGAGTACCAAACTTTTCTAACAACTTAGCCACAGCAAGAGCTGTACCACCAGTAGCATTAACATCGTCGATGACACCTACTCTTGTATTGCTGTTAATATCAGCAGTAGCTTTAATGTTAAGGCTTGTAGAAGCATATTCGTAATCAAAGAAATACTCATATGTAGGCGGCGGAAGTTTTCCAGGCTTGCGAATCAAATGCAAGGGTTTGTCTAACTTGTAAGCCACCGGTGCTCCCCAGATAAAACCTCTAGCATCTGGTGCTAGAATACAGTCTATATTAGATTGTAACATATAACTGGCAATGCTGTCAACCGATAACTTAAATGCTTCGGGGGCAGAAACCAAACCAGTGATATCACGATACACTACACCATTGCTAGGCCAGTCGGGAATGTTTGGGATTGAGTTTTTAATTATGTCTGTCATAAATGAAAACAGGGACCAATGTGGTCCCTGTTCCTTTACCTAATTGCGGTCAATTAAGCCTGGCCAACCATACGGCGGCTAACAGCATAGCTAGTAGTACCAACAGTGTTCTTGCGGGTACGAACCTTGTAACCTGCATTACGTAGTTCGCTTACACGAGCACGTAGGTTCTTGATACCGTAGTTGCTAGCTGCCAAAGCAGAAGTTAGTTCACGACCAGTGCCACGTAGGTGGTTGATCAAGAATTCGTTCTGTGAAGTAGTTAGTTTTGTAAATGACATCATATAATCTCCTTAGGATGGTTAAAATTTGCAAACATGTCTGTGTCTGCTAATAATAATTACACCTTAAGCAAACGGGTGCCAATAAAAACGCCAACCAGTTACTCTGATGCTACTTCGACAATAACATCACTGCCGACTAGCTCTTGTACAACTGCTTCTAGACTGCCTACTAAGTCACCAGCCAGATCACCCTGTGCAGTATGCTCAGAGTCTTTGACTAGCTTGCTTAACTTGATTACAACGATTTCTTCATGGATCTTTGCCATTTGTATACTCCAATTATATAGTAGTATTATTTATTCAACATCCATGCCACTGGTCTGTTTAAGTGTGCCAGTGATTGGATAGTCAACACCAAAAGTAAACGACATTGCATCATCGTCACGATCTACTGCGATAAGAGTATTAGTTTTTGGACGATTCTTTAGGATCATGCGACTTAGTGGAACCTTGATTAGTTCATCAATAGCACGACCCATTGGCCGAGCACCCATTTTATTGTCCCACCCACGTTCGACTAGTAAACCAAACGCTTCGTCAGTTAGATTAATAGTTAGGTGCTGTTCTATTAGTAACTCGTTAAGTTCTGCAATGAACTTTTGAGCTACCATGTGTACTTGATCCTTGCCTAGACGCTTAAAGTTAATAGCGGCATCTAGTCGATTTCTAAATTCTGGTGCAAAGAACTTTTTAAGTGCTTTGGTTTCTTCACCACGATCCTGATTCATGAAACCAATAGTTTCACGTTCTGAAGCTTCTGCACCCAAGTTGCTGGTTAGAATCAAAATAACATTTCGGCAGTCTGCCTTCTTACCGTTTGATCCAGTAATCCATCCACTGTCCATGATTTGCAGTAGTACGTTACTGACTTTTGGATCTGCCTTTTCAATTTCGTCCATGAGCAATACACAATGCGGATTCTTTTCAATCTCGCTGATTAGCATACCACCACCTAGGTTACTATCCTCGAATCCAACATAGCCCGGAGGCGCACCGATTAGTTTACTAACGCTGTGCTGTTCCTGATACTCACTCATATCAAACTTAACAAAGTGAATGCCGAGGCTTTCTGCTAGACTTTTAGCAAGTTCTGTTTTACCTACACCAGTTGGTCCGGTAAACAAGAATTGTGCAATAGGTCGTTCTGCTTTCTTCAAGCCTGCTTTACTGATATAGATACGTTCTAGTACCTTGTCAACTGCTTCGTCTTGACCAAACACTCGTTTGCGGATCAAGTTCTCAATGTGGTCGACGTTGTCTTCTTTATGTGAGCTAATAAATGTCTCTAGTGGAAGTTTAGTAGTACGACTCAATTCCATCAAGATAACATCATCGTGAATGTAAGGCCCAGTCTTGGCTAGCTTGGTGCGAGTCATAACTGCATCCATTACATCGATGCTCTTATCCGGTTGCTTGCGTTCGTTGACCCATCGTGTGGTTAAATCTACAATAGCCTCGATTTGATTAAAGTTAATCTCTACACCGTGATATGCAGTGTATTGTGGTGCAAGACCTTTAAGAATGTCTATGCACAGGCTACGATCTGGCTCATCTACCACAACACGATTGAATCGACGCATCAACGCACGATCCTTTTCAAACGAATCACGGAAGTCTTCCCATGTGGTACTAGCAATAACTTTAAATTGTCTACGACTTAGGCCAGGCTTGAGCATGTTAGCCAGGTCGTTGCTATTATCTTTACCAGCGGCGCCTGCACCTGCAATCATATGTGCTTCATCAATAAACAAGATAGCATTTTTCTTCTTAGCTAGTAGCTTAGTGATTTCTTTGAATCGTTCTTCAAAGTCACCGCGATACTTTGTACCCGCCAGCAACGAACTAATGTCTAGACTAAAGATTTCGTGTCCTTTGAGTGCATCTGGAATGTCATTAGCAATAATACGCTGTGCAAGACCTTCGACAATAGCAGTCTTACCTACACCAGGATCACCGATTAAGATAACATTGCTTTTTGTTCTGCGACAAAGTACATGAACCATGTCATCTACTTCTTGCTCACGCCCACTCATAACATCTAAGTTGCCGACTTTGGCTTGCTCTGTTAAGTTGACACAATATTCTTTAAGAGCATTACTCTTGGCCGCTCGACGTTCGCCTGGCTCTGCCGAGGATGTACCAAAGTTACCTAGCAATACTTTCTTAGTAACGCCGAAGTTTTTAAGTGTAGTGCTAGTCCAGTTGTTCTTTTCAAACAAGATGCTAGCTAAAACATCAATACTCTTGACTTCGTTTTGTCCGTAAAACATAGCCTGACCAAATGCACGATTAAGCACTCGCTCTAGACTCTTAGTTTCACGTGGCGGACTACCATCTGGTGTTTTGGGCAACTCGTTAGCTATGTATTCTGCAACGTGTGTAGTAATAGCATTAACGTCTATACCTGCATCGTTTAGTGTTTCTGCTAGTGTTTCGTCTTCTAGTAATGCCAGTACTAAACACTCTAGCGTTAGATATTCACACTGGTATTTGGCAGCAATACCCGCTGCCTGTAACATTACTTCTTTTAAACTGTCTGCTGGATTCACATTCATACCTTTATTTAATTTGTAGTGGTCCCTCTAATTAAACACGTACTTTGGTTTAACTAGTATATTTGCTCTGGAACCATCTTCGAGCAAGTATCCTTTAGAGTATAGCAGACCTTGGCCGTATTTGTCAATTGAAATTTTGTGTTTTCCACGCCAAATAAATTCAATTGATGATCTGCTTATTGCATCTGCGGCTAAAATCTCTGGAGTTAACACCAATCCAGATTCTTCTATAATCAAAGAATCGTTATGGATGTAACATGTAATGATTAATGTAATAGTAGAGCCGTCAGATACTTCTATATCCGGTACTTTAAGAGTTTGTTCATTACCCCATGCAATTTGCCATGCCGGGATGTTTACAGTACATTCAACTATGCGACCTAAGTGGTCGTAAAATTCTATGTCCTTAACTGATTTATCTAATACTTCGCTAGCAGCCAAAGATAATTTAAACGACAGCAATTTAGCGGGTCGTTTGATTTCAATGATAGTAGGTGCGAGTAATAAGGCCTGCTCGTAGGCCTTTCTTGCATCATCAAAGGCGTCAGTACTTCCGCCTTTATCTGGATGAGTTGTCTGTGCTAGTTTGCGCCAGGCGTTAGAAATTACTGACTGGTTGCTGGTTGGGTTTATCCCCAACACTTTCCACGGATTGAATTGCATACTTGTCTGCAACCTCCTTAGCTTTGGTAATTTCGAGCTTTAGCTCATCTGCTTCTTCCTGCGCTTTTATAGCGGCGGCAACTGCCTGCTCGTGTGCCTTAGCTGAAATCTTAGCTAGGAATTTCTTCTCTGTTTCGATCTGCGCTTCCCATCGCATAATCTCACGCTCTGACTCTGCAATCAGCGCATTGCTTTCCATGAAAATGGATTTAAGGGTGTTTGCAGTTACTTGCTCAAATTTATTAAACCATGACATTGTTCTGTCCTTACTTGATAGCGTCTAAAACTTCTTTTTGCTTAGTATGCCACTCGATCCACGAATCTACTTTGAGTTTACATTCGTGATACAATCCGTAGTTCTTAACAACAACTTTCATCATCTCACTGAGATTTTCTTCAGTGGCTTGGACTTTGTCGAGGTTAGCACAAGTAATTAGCAAATCCTTTGGAGCATCCGGAAACTTTACAGTCACTGGAACAGGTGTTGCACAACCTGTTAGACCCAATGCAACTAGTAGTATTAACTTCTTCATTTCTTAGTCTCCTCTGACTTTATAGGATTAGTAGCGGCATCATTGTGTAGTATCGGAACTTTTGGATCTAATTTACACTGAGCATCAATCTCTTTGGCTACTTCTACAATTCTATCTTGATATACAATTTGCTTGTCTGTGATTACTTGTTTTTGTACTTTGATACGTTCTTCGATAACGGTGTTAACTGTTTGGCTCTTTGCTTCAGCTACCTTAACTTTTTCTTCTAACTCGTGAATCATTGTTTGATAGTGATCATTAATACTTGCACCGCCGTACATGTAGATACCAAACACTGCGGCAATGGCCGCAACTGGCTTGATAAACATTGTGTAGGCTTTGAAAGGGGGAAGTTTACCTAAGATGCCGGCGGCAAAGAATACAGCTACTCCGCCTACAGCAAGTATCAACCAGAATGTTGCAGGTAAGGCTTTAATAAACCAAAAGAATAACCACATCATCATTGTTTCGCTCCACTTTTATTATAAGTGTACTTATCTAAGCGAATACAGGATGAGTTTTTAAGAATTAGTGATTTCGTCCAGCAACGCTTGCACTTGGTTTGCAATCTGTTTAACTTTAGCTTTAGAATTAGCTTGTTGAGCGTCATTGACTCTATCGCCTTCGTCAAGCATTTTACCTTGTTCGACAAGGGTTTGATATAATTTTATATTACTGAATGCATTCTGTGCATTGGCAGTATTCATTTCTTTGCTTTGTACTACGTCGGCGGCAGTAGATAAAATATCTGCCCATACTTGACCTACTCCTGTAGTACCAGTACCACCTGCATTGATAAAGAATTCTGTTTCAGTTACTGTCTCTGTACTAATCTCGGAGCCTAGTTCAGTCAATGCTGTTGCCAATGATGTCTTGCCCGCTGCCGTAGCTTCAGTTGCTAAACTGTTAGCAATCTCTACTAATAGTGCTTTGGCTTTGGTAGTAGCAATAGTCATTATTTGTACCTATATACGATTCGACCTTTGGTAAGGTCATACGGTGTTATTTCGATTTTAACTCGGTCACCTTGTAGTATGTTGATATTGTTTATCCGAATCTTACCACTAAGATGCGCTAGCAAAATGTGTCCAGATTCATTCAACTGAACACGGAACATTGCGTTAGGCAGGGTCTCGTTGACCACGCCATCTAATGTAATTACTTCCTTAGACATTTAGAGAGATAAGATACCGTTCTTCGTGTCCAGGACGTGATAAGAGAAACTTGTCGTCATACTGTTCTATAGTATAGTTAGCGCCTAGTTTCTTCTGCAACCAAATTGCTTGTGTGCTTTCTAAAATGTCAGACTCTTGTAAGTCGGCTAAATTTTCAGCTGACTCTAAATTTAAAATTAGTTCACTTTGCGGAGTAGGCAATGCATAAAACTGTTGAAGTTTGATTTGATCACCTTCGACTACTACTGTGTTATAAGTGGTGTTGTTGAAAAAGTTTTCAAGTGCAGTTACTTTGGCCTGCTCTTTGCTGGCTTTATAATCAGCTGGGCTCATTGGTACAAGTGATGCAATGGTTTCTTCTGTGGCTTTGTTAGCAACTAAGCCATCGCCTACTGTGAACTTCCAATTTAGTACACCGGTTACACGTTCGATTAAATCTATTAGATAGCAGATACGCTCTGCGGCCTGTTGATTACGTTTGATCTCTACAAACACTAGATAATGGTCAGTATTGTCTTGACCTGAACTAACATCAGTATCAAGGATCCAACGTCCTTCTTTTTCAATAAATGCTTCTAAGTCATCAGCAGGTGCTTGACCTTCTACACGGAATGCCAATGTAAGGACATCTTCGTTCTGACCGGCTTTGGCATCATATAAGTCAATGTTGAAAGTAGGAAGAACTAGATTCTCTAGGTCTAATGGTAATAGGCTGCTCATTCTGTGTAATCTTCCGCAGTGTTGTCGGTTAAGCCTTCGTTGTCAAAGTCACGTTCGTAAGCCTTATCGATATCTTCCATATCAATTTGCTCGCCTGCAATATTAGCAAAACCTTCTTCAACGTCTTTGATCATTGCTTTGGGAATAGTTAGTTCGATTAACCATACACTATCTTCTGCTAGCTTGGGATAATTAGTACCAGGGCGGAAATCGTCACTACTTTCTACCTCTAGTGGGTGCTTAAACACACCTTTAGTAACCTTGGATTTAATGCTGTTAGATTGAAATCTTTCTAGCATCTTTGGATCTGGGGGTAGCTTTTCTGGCCACATAAATGTAGCACTAACCCAATGCCTACCGGTAATTGGGCCTTCGACTAGTTCGCCCTTGATCCAGTTAGGGAAAGCATAGCAGTCTAAATCGTCTAGAACACGCTCGAAATCCATGAGTGTTTCCAACAGATTACTACTGTCATGGACACCTTGAATGTTGTCGATTAGCTCTTTGAGGTTGAATTCTTTAATCGCTTGCATAAGAATATTTAGCCGTTGTAAGGTCGTTTATTAAGAAGTTTTAGTAGCACATAGTTTTTGGTATCATCGGTTAAATACTTCTGAACGCCTGGGATCAGGCGCCCCAGGCGCTTAACACTACCGCAAGGGAGAAAACAACTTGAGTAAGAAACGCAACGCCCAATATGCAAGGCGCAACAGAAACGCAGAAGAAAACTTTATTAATGACAATATTGTACACTTGATCCCCCCACAACCAAAAAGGAAAGTAGAACTTACTCCTCGCAATGCCAATCAGCGAGTCTACATTAATCTATTAAATGATTGGTCAAAAACCATCCTATTTGCAGTTGGTCCAGCAGGCACTGGCAAAACTATGTTAGCTGTACAAGCCGCTATACGTAGTTTCAACGCTAAAGAAATCGACAAAATCATTGTTACTCGCCCCGCAGTTAGCGTGGATGAAGAGCATGGATTCTTGCCGGGTACTTTAAATCAGAAGATGGAGCCATGGACCAAACCTATCTTTGATGTGTTCTACGACCATTGGAGTCACAAGCAAGTAGAGTACTTCTTAGAAGAAGGTAAGATTGAGATTAGCCCACTAGCATACATGCGTGGCCGCACTTTTAAGAATGCTTGGATCATTGCAGATGAAATGCAAAACGCCACAGCAAGTCAAATGAAGATGCTACTAACACGTATCGGTGACGACAGTCGTATGATTGTCACAGGCGACCTCAAACAAGGGGACAGAATTGAAGACAATGGCCTTGCAGACTTTTTAGGTTTAATTGCCCGTACAGACGGAAGTCGATCAATTGACGTAGTACACTTTGATGTACAAGACGTAGAACGACATGCCGCTGTTAAGGAAGTATTGAAGATCTACGGAGAAGAATGATCAACGTCTGAAATTAAAACATACTCGATAATTGAGTTGATTGGGCTAGGCCCTAATGCTAGCTTAATCAACTCTAGAGTATCTTCTGTTTTAATTAAGATGTGCGCCGGAAAGCGAAGCCGACCAGTGCCCGCTAACAGTGGGTTGAATCCGCTATTGAGTTTAATTAAGTCAGCTTCTTTATAACTCTTAAACATTTCAATCATGTTGGCAATAGCGTCCTTGCCGTCCCAGCTTAGGTATACCCTGTACTTGTATTGATTATGTGGATAGTGATCCACGAACTCCTTTTTGAGAAGCCAAGTACTTTCCTGTGCTGCCTGCTCTAGAATAGGCAACAGCGACGGGTCGGATATTTTTTGGTATGTTTGACAAGCGTCCGGAAAGTTTTTAATTAGTTCTTCACAAAATTTTTTATCTTCGGTGAAGAATGTAATCGTGTTACCTTCGTGTCGCTGCCTACCAATCACATCTGGATTAGTTACAAGGAATGCAGTATACCAAGTTACAAAGGTATCCCATGATTTGAATACTGCATAATGATCCGATGACACACTGGACCACTTACCATAGTCTCCAAAGTAACTACGATTGGTTTCTAACTCTTTGGATGTGAGCTTATACATAAAAGCTTCAACTGGTTTGAGTTTGATGCTTCTGTTGCGCCAGCGAATGTTTTTATATTTTAAAGCTGGATGTTTAATTTGTATAGCGTATGGGTACTGCCCGTAAAGTAGCTTGGTTATAAACTTGGTCTTCATACCTTGCTAAGTTCAATCATACAGGCAGCTAGATTGATCTCTGGATCTGCCACCAAGCCGTGATTAATCAGACCTTTTCTAATCACCAGTACAGCCGCATCTTGTCGTTCTTCTTCCGAACCCCACAAGTCAATGTTGTCATACATCCAGCGGTAGACGTCTTCATATTCTTCAGGACTTGCCGATCCACACACTAATTGTCTAGCTTGACGGATCTTACCTGCCTTAAACAGCTCTGCCATCTCTAATCTCCAGTCACTGGTACTGGCATCCCCGCCTTTAGAAGGTAGCATTAGCTTACCGCCTTGGCAGTTTTGTTGTAGGTTGTTGATAGTCTTACGCAGGTCCGGATAACTGGCACGAACAAAACTGTCCAATGCGTCAAGGTCGAACTCAACATCTTCTTGAATAAGGATACTAGCAACACGACTGGTAAACTCAGTAATGTCTACCTTCTCAATGTGAAAGCCTTGGCACCGACTATGAATCGCTGGGATAATTTTATTGGGATAGTTACAAGTAAGGATGAACCTAGCATTGCCTGCATAGTCTTCCATGATACCACGTAAACTGGCCTGTGCATGGTGTGACAAATAGTCAGCTTCGTCTAACAGTACAACCTTATACGATCCCAAAGACATAGTACCAACAAAGTTAGTAACTTTGGTACGGAATACATCTACACTGGTTTCACGACTAGCGTTAATCTCTAGTACGTCAAACTCGTCAATGCCTACAGTGTTAATAAGGATCTTGGCTAGTGTAGTTTTACCTACGCCTGCACTGCCGCTAAACAGCAAGTGCGGAATCTGTCCTTCCTTGATCCACTGTTCAATCTTAGCACGTTGTACGTCATCCCTAAACACATACCCGTCTAGAGTATTGGGGCGATATTTTTCTGTCCACAATGAATCAAGCATCTTTAACCTTCTTTATAATAATCTTGTTATGTTCGTCAACGCTAATATCTAGCGTATCACCAACTACCCACCCAAGTTCTTCGCACATAGTAGGTGGCAGTTCTATAACTGCATCACCGTTTTCTAGTATTTCTAAAACCTGTGCTGTGTAGGTAGTCATCCTAAATCCTTGAGTGCTTTCATGTGCCCGTTGATAATCTCATCGATGCGTCTACGTTCCTTTTGTAGCATTAGGATTGCCTTAGCCGTAGGTTCACGCTTGTCTGCATCAATGTTAACTATTGCGGCTTGTAATGCAATAATCTCATCATCGATCTCGTCAATCTTTGCATCTAGCTTATCGATTAAATCTAAGAGATCTTCTTCTGTCATAAATCTCCCGCCGTGCGGTTCTCGCTGTAGTGTGCATCAAAACTGCCGCCGGGGTAACGAGCTTCTAGTTTTTTAACGTTTTCTGCAATGACTTCATTAGGATCTAAACCAAGAGCATTACACGCATTAGCCCAGTACCACATAATGTCACCTAGTTCACGCTTCATGTGAAAGATGTTATCTTCATTAAGCGGCTTACCTTGAAAGAAAATCTTTTTAACAATCTCGTTAAACTCTCCACCTTCGCTAGCCAGACCAATGCCGGCAGTTAGTAGTAAAGGGATGTTTACATTTGTACCATTATCGGCAAGTGATTTACAATGCTCTAAGAATACTTCTTGATTCTTGCTAGCATCACTGCAAATTGCTAGTACAAATTCTTGATACTTGTTTAGGTCAATAGTCATGTGTTTACTTTCAGGATTGAATTGATTCACGGTTAGGTACTACACGGTCTGCAAGCCCGTAAGCTACTGCTTGGTCTGCACTCATAAAGTAATCACGCTCTAGGTCCTTGGCAAGATCCTCATAGGTTTTACCTGCGCTATTGTGCTTAACGTAGATCTCAGTTAGGCTTTTCTTCATTGCTAGGATTTCTTCTACTTGGATCAACATGTCTGTTGCTTGTCCACGAGCGCCGCCACTGGGTTGGTGAATCATATGACGAGCACTGGGAAGAATGAATCGCTTGCCAGCGGCACCTGCTTGTGCTAGCAGACTGCCCATTGAGCAAGCCTGTCCCATGACAATAGTACAGACATCTGGCTTGATGAACTGCATGGTATCATAGATCGCCATACCTGCTGTAACTACACCACCGGGGCTGTTAATGTACAAACTAATGTCTGCGCCCGGATCTTCGCTTTCAAGGAACAATAGCTGGGCAACGATTAAGTTAGCCATCTGGTCATGTACTTCACCTTCCATAAGGATAATACGTTCTTTGAGCAAGCGACTGTAAATGTCGTAGCTACGTTCTCCACGGCCGGTTTGTTCAACAACCATTGGTACTAATGTCATAGGGTTTCTCCGATGTTATGTTTTTTAACGAGTTCTAAAGTAGTTTGATAAGCTTCGTAGGCGTCCTTAGCCAAAGGATGTTTGCGAAGTTCAAGTTCTTCACGTTCTTCGTCTATCTTTTTTACTGCCCAAGTAACTACGGTGTCGAGCCTGCTGTCTACGCCGATACTAGCACTGCGGTTTATTTGCATCCAAGTACTGCCATCGTAGACTTCTACGTTGTAAGTGTTGCCGTTATAACGCATCATACCGGCGCTGGGATTACTCATGTTGACGTAAGGCCCACTATTACTGTCATTGTGGATGTAAATCAGAGAGCTGTTACTGGTTAGGTTCTTGATCATTTTGTTTACGGTCTAGTTCAATCTTCTCTAAGCGATATACAATAGCTGTAATCACAAAGAACATTGAGAGTAAAATTAACCATGTTGGCAAGAACTCAATAATAAGTCCACCAATCACACCGCCCATAAGACAGATAGCAACAAATCTTGCTGTGCTACGTGCGGCATCTACATTAATATCTTCGAAGATATTTTTAAACTTTTTAAACACTTTAAATTCCTTTATAACAGTATAACAAAAATATCGGGCGTTGTCAACTAAACAAGTCGACCTTTTCCCATGGTAACCAGTCTTTACCAAAGTGACCGTAATTAGTAGTGCTAGAATAGATTGGTCTGAACAAGTTGAATCGATCAATGATACCCTTGGGCGTCAAGTCGACATTAGATTCAATCCACTTAGTTAACATTCTGCTTTGGTCAACATCGGCAGTTTCGACATAGAAGCTCATTGGCTGTGCCATGCCAATGGCGTAACTAATCTGTACATTGGCCCAGGGTGCTCGCCCACTGGCTACAATATTCTTAGCAAGATATCGCATCATGTATGCGGCACTGCGATCTACTTTGGTAGGATCTTTTCCGCTAAAAGCACCACCACCATGAGGACTATAACCGCCGTAAGTATCGACGATAATTTTTCGTCCTGTGAGGCCGGTATCCCCGTCAGGTCCGCCAATAACAAAACGGCCAGTAGGATTAATATAAAATTCAGTAGCATTGTCTACAAACTTCCCAGGTAATACATTACGAATAAGAGAGGTCACTGTATTACGCACGGTTTCGATATCAGTATCTTCGCTGTGTTGTGTACTGCAAACTACCTTGGCAATACGTTTGGGAGTACCATCGTCATTGTATTCAAATGTTACTTGACTTTTGGCATCAGGGCCTAACCAAGCAAGAACACCATTCTTACGTGCATCTGTTAGGTGTCTGAGGATTTCGTGACTCCAGTAAATTGCACTTGGCATGTAAGTAGGAGTTTCATTGCAAGCATAACCAAACATAAGTCCCTGGTCACCGGCACCAAATGTATCTGTGCCTAGGGCAATGTCTGCGCTTTGTCCGTGCAATAGATTAGTAATTTCAACGGTACGCCAATCGAAGCCGCTTTGTTCGTAACCTACGTCTTTGATAACTCGACGAACTGTACTATCAACTTCTTCATCGTGTAGAATACCTTTGTATTCTCCTGCTAGGATTACTCGATTAGTTGTTACTAAAGTTTCACATGCACAGCGAAGACTTGGGTCTTGTTTAGCCATTACTAAGTCTAGTACTGCATCACTGATTGCGTCGGCGACTTTATCCGGGTGTCCCTCGGAAACGCTTTCGCTGGTAAAAAGGTAGGTCATTCATTGCTTTCTATGTTATTGCCACTGGCAAGTAAATTTAGCGTAGTTTTGTATTGGTTCCAAAGATCTTGAAGCAATGGATGTTTTTCTCTTAGCTCTTGTTCTTTAAACTCTTTTTGATATACGTGCTGTACAAACTTATCGTGTACAGTACTAGGTTGAGCACTAAACTGCCCATCGTTATAACTGTTTGCACTATGGATGTATTCAAGAGTATCTATCAGCCGGTTTAAATCTGCTGGATGGAAATCCAGTTGAATACTGTTTACTGTACTGTATTCAATAGTCGGATTAACCCCAATTGGACTAACCATGTAAGACTTATGGTCTACAGACGAGAATCTGTAGTTGCCAACCTTGACTCTAGCACGGTATCGCTCAGTCATTATATTTTTATGTAGGTCCATGCTACAGAGTATACACTGGATCTAAAGGAATGTCAAGCGATACTTTTGGCACGGTCTGCGGCACACGAAGCGGCCCAAGCCAAAGGCTTGATAACCGGATCCACATTACAAACACCTTTGATATAACCAATTGCCTGGCTAACAACACTGTTGCTAAAGTGCTTGTCGCTACTATTGATGTCCAAATGAACTTCGATCTCACGATCACCGATGGCTTCTAGGGTTTGCTTGTATAGTTCGGCAACCTTGTATACTTCATTCATTAAACGAGTATAAGGCTTTTTCCGGTCATCGTAGTCAAGTTCACGAATTGTATTACTGAAAAGTTTACAACCGTTCTTGCCATTGATGTGAATAACCAATGCCAAGGTGTAGTCTGCATAGAACTTGCCGTGGCTCAGCACACGTTCGCTGTCACAGCCTATATACACTTTTGTTTGGTCGTTGCATGAGTCCAAGTATTCTCGGATCTTATCGAAGTCAATTTTCGATTTCATTTTAAATCACTTAATGCGGTTGCTGGAATATATTGGCGGAGGGCTAGGGAGTCGAACCCTATCATCAGTTAACCCGATGTACAGATTAGCAATCTGCTGCCTTACCGTCCGGCCCGCCCTCCTTGCTAATATATCAACAGTATATATGCTTTGCTGGTTGATGTCAAGTATTATTTGCACAATCTCAGCAAATTAAAATCTTTAATCACTCCATCTTGGTAATGGTTAGTGATCATGTCTGCTATGGCAGTGGCAACACTGATGTTTGCTTCTTGAGAAAAGTGATTCCTTACACCTTGCCCCATGTTAAACGAAGAAAGAATTTCCTTAGATATCATTCCACGGTTAAACGTATACATACAATTTTCAAATCCAAACAAATGTATGACATACGGGATATCATATGATGAAATTAAACTATCTAATTCTTTATACCATGCATTAGCAGTCCATTCATCCCAAGCGGTACTTTGTAGGTATTTGTAATAGTACTTGGCCGCTTCTTGTATTACTCTATAATCTTTTCCAATACGCACTGGCAACAATGCAGACTGTTTATCAAATATCGATGCAGGATTAAGTGGAAAATTTTGATCTGAAGGTAAGCGGCTGTGATCAGTGTGACATAGTATCAGTACCTCAGGGGTTGAAATTGCTAATTCATTGACCAGGCACTGTCTGGTGCTCCACCAATGACATCCACCGAACCCTTGCCCTCTTGCAGGCAATGATACTCCACTAAGCAATTCAACTAACTTATTAGGCCAATCAGATTCCTTATTTCTACATGCACAAAAGCTATCTCCAACAATAAGGATATCGCTGTGTTTAAATTTACTTTCCACCGAAGACATTATTAACCTGTTGAGTCACCCGAACAAAAGTCGTTCGCTTGCTCAGTTCTTTGAGCTTACTAGCACCTACGTAAGAACAAGTACTGCGAATACCGCCTAAGATCTCCTTGGTAGTAACACTAACTGGTCCACGATAAGGCACTTCGACTACACGGCCTTCGCTGGCTCTGTAGTCTTTAAATCCGCCGTGCTTCTCTTGTGCTGCCTGACTACTCATACCGTAGAACTTAACAAACTCACGTGCTTCGATTACAGGCTGATAGTCACTTACACCTAGTCTATCTTCGCCGGCAATAAAGTATTGACCTGTGCCAAAGTACTTGACAATCTTCTCACCGCCACCTTCATCATGCCCGGCAAGCATGCCACCTAGCATTACAAAGTCCGCACCAGCCCCGAAAGCCTTAGCAACATCACCAGGGCAAACACATCCGCCATCAGCAATAATATGCCCGCCAAGACCATGAGCGGCATCGGCGCACTCAATAATAGCACTAAGCTGTGGGTAGCCCACACCAGTTTGAATACGAGTAGTGCAAACGCTACCAGGGCCAATGCCCACTTTAACAATATCAGCCCCACGTAAGATTAACTCCTCTGTCATCTCTGCTGTAACAACATTACCTGCAATAATTGTATGCTTAGGATACAATGCCCTAACTTTGCCAACATAGTCAGCAAAGTGTTCGCTATACCCATTGGCAATATCAATGCAAATGAAATGAATTTCTGGATATGTGTTTAAAATTTGTTGTAGGTTACTAAAGTCTCGATCGCCAGTACCTGTACCTACTGCAAAGTAGTTGCCGCCTATTTTGCTAACCGTAACAGCAAAGTCTTCTATTAGAGTGTCTTTGGTCAAACAGGTAAACATGCGATGTTCATACAATGCTTCGGCCATGGCTAGTGTACCAACACCATCCATGTTAGCTGCCATAATAGGCACGCCGGTCCATTCCCAGCCACTGTGTTTGAAAGTAAATGTTCTTGTTAGGTCTACATCTTTGCGACTATTAAGTGTACTACGCTTAGGACGAATCAGTACATCTTTAAAGTCAAGTTTAGTGTCAGGGGATAAGTGCATTTTTTCCTCGGTGCTACTTTATTATTAATTAGTGATGACGAAGTTGACAATCCACAGATATGTCAATGCGTGGGCAAGTTGGTCAGCACCAAACCATACCCAGAAGATTGATTTAGTATTGTCCTTGGGACCAAATTTAGTTTTGATCCAGTCAATATGATAGTGTGCTACAAAGTCAACAAGACTTAGTGCTATGGCCACCGGTGTAAAATAGAATAGACAAATGAATGTACCAAGGCCGTGTAATGCCGCATGTTGTAGTCCGCCAGGATGTCCGTATATACCTTTGAATTGGAAATGATAGGCTTTCTGAAGCACATAGTCTACAATGAAATGCTTGATAAAAAGTAAGGTTAGTATAAGGATGATAGTATTCATAGCCGACTCGCAATAATGGTGCGGGATGAGAGGATCGAACTCCCGGCCCTCTCCGTGTAAAGGAGACGCTCTACCGCTGAGCTAATCCCGCATGCATTTACTTAACTAGTGATACCAGTGTAACACTAATTTTTAACTATGTCAAGTGATTAAAAATCTACGCCAAAATTGAATAGTGTGATATTTCTATTGGCAGGGTCTTTGATATAGGTATTAGTGATACCTACGTTAAAGTTTTTTGTAACCATATATTTTAATTGAGTCTTATTTCGTACAAACGTTTCACTGCCTTGCTCAACTAAAAACTTGTTAACTAGTTCGCTCTTGTCACCTAGCTTAACAGATACCCATACACTATTACGAACAACAGGCTCCCAGCCATTTCTATTTTTCAAAAAGCCTGTACTAACTTCGTTGCTAAGTTTAACATGCTCGCTACGAACCAGCTTACGTCCGTAGCCAATGCCACCGATGTACTTTTCCTGATTAGCACGAAACTCGTTATAATCTGCACGGCCTGTGACAAACAAATAGTTCTTGGTATCTAGGCTTTGGTTAGCTTTAACTTCTAATTGACCGTCATTGCGTTTACGCTTGCCATCATCGTAGAAGTAATCAAAGTCTACCAAGTACTGCTTAGGACCTTTTTCCCAACTGTGATCTACAGCTACGTTTGCTGTTGTACTGCCGCCAGCAATCACTTGGCCGCCTACTGCGACCTTGGTTTTTGCTTCTGCTGTTTGGGCAGTGATTAATGCTAGTATGGCTAATGCTATCTGTTTCATAGCACTACTTAGTCAACATGTGCCAGTGATTCTTTAACGAACACATTATATTCTTCTCTATTATAGCAATAGACTTTAATGACTTTGGTCGCTTGTCCTTGCTCAACAAGTATTCTTTCGTAAAGTCCTTTAGCCCGCTGACATTCTTCCATAGTATGCACAGTATCTACAATGGGTTCACCTAGTGGTTTTCCTGCTAGTGTAAAGAACTGCACAACTAAAAAATAAAACATTAGAGTTTCCTTAGAAAAAAATACCAGGTGTTACCCTGGTATTTTAGTGTATTGGGATCTTGTGTCCTGCATGTCATAGGTGACATTTAACGGTTTTACCAGCAGTCCGACATTCAGCGGGTTCCCTATTTACACCGCTTAGTCCCAAACTTGGTGGAGGATAGCGGGATCGAACCGCTGACCTATAGCTTGCAAAGCTACCGCTCTCCCAGCTGAGCTAATCCCCCGAATTATTACTTACTGTCGCTCTTGCTGTCGCCAGCTTTAAGAGCTTCACAGCCCTTGAACAAAAATTCCTTAGCCAAGCGGATTTCAACTTGACTTAGTTCCTTGTTGCTATTCTTATCGGCCTTGGCAAAGTTTGCCTTGTCACCATTTGGGCACTTGGCAAAGAATTCCTTGTCACTAACAACACCATCTTTGTTAGTATCAAACTGAGCAACACGATCAATCATGTACTGCTTGTTAGGGTCAGCTTTCTTGATCTGTGCGTCTGCTGTTTCAGCGATTGCACCCATTGATGCTACAGCTAGCGTTAGTGCTAATGCATATTGTTTCATTTGGATATCCTTTTATAAATTCTGGTGCCCCCACCATGATTCGAACACGGGACCTACTGATTACAAATCAGTTGCTCTACCAGCTGAGCTATAAGGGCGCATTGTTAATTATCTTCTAAGTTGACATAGGTGTAATTTTCACCATTCTAAATACTGATTTAAATACTCAATGCTTCATGTATTCTTATTAACCTACAACGAACAAGACTTTTGGTGTGATATATACCCCACTGAGTTCGTTAACCAACACTTTAGACCTCATAACATTCATTTTGTTGTCTTAGACAACGGCAACCAACCTAAGATGAAACAGTGGTGTGAACAGCATGGTTACACTTATTACGCCAGTGAATATAACATTGGCAGTGCAGGCGGCTATAATTGGATGTTCAAAGTTGCCTTACAAATGGGCCTGGATAATGCTGTGCTAATACAAGCTGACGTAGAGATGAGTAATGCTATGCCTTTACTGCTAACTTACAAAGCCACTGAAGCACTAGGAGATACACATTTTATATGCTGGCCGCAACATCTAGACAACTATTGGTTAGCCGAAGAACTACATAAGCCATGGGATCACAATATACACAATCTAGGTAATATTGTTGGCTTTAAACCTAAAGTTATGGCAGATAAAGACTGCTACTTCGACGACAACTATGTTGTTACGCATTTCGATGATGTTGAATTCATAATGTATTGTCGTCAAACTGGAAAGATGAAATGGATCAACTTGCCGTACATGATGTGCATGAATGAACAACATTACGAAAGATGTGAGTCACAGGTTATTCCGCCGCATAGGGCATTTGTAATTAACAGCCCGATGTTTCAATTAAGAGTGCATCATGCTAGCATGTTAATTGATCAGGCCACTAAGGGCATTGAGGACAGTCACGGTCCGTGGTACAAATATAACAAGCCTTACTACGACCAGGTAGTAGCCAGCGGTGGCAAACGATTACCTTACGATCCCAGTAGATGGGAGGAGCATGGTTACCCGGGCTATGCTACTGAGTATGAGATCGCTAGATTCTTTAATCAGTTTCCATCTTTAAGACAGGAAAATACTTAACAAAGGTATCTAGGTAACCTGGACGCAAGGATCTAGCTTTTGCTTTGATCTCGTCGAAGAAGTTCCAAGCCAGTGGAACAATTACAACATTGTCCCGTTCGTCAGCTAGTATGTTAGATCCATAAACAGGTATATCGCTGCCAGGGCATAGCAATCCTTGCTTTAAAGGATTGTCATCTACAATATAGTCTAGCTTAATTTTGCCTGCATTGATTACAGTCATGCCTTTGGCGGCAGCACCATAACCAATAACTTTAACTCCTGCACTACGTTTTAGGTCAATGTAGTTCTTAAGGTTAGTTAAACACTCCATTGCTTTTGTTTGATAATCAGCATAGAACTTGCGATTATATCTATATTGTTCTTCTTCTAACTGTTGTCTAACAATAGAGCTATCGCTGGGTCTTTTACGCAATTCAAACACATAGCTAGTACCATGAATGTCTGTAGTGTATACACGATGTAAGAATAGTTTGTGCTTCTTGGCAATCGCTTGCATACTGCTAGTACTAAAGAAACTAATATGCTCATGATAGATAGTGTCAAACTCATTACGATCAAACATCATTGCTTGACTAGTTTGTATGACTAAGATAGTATCGGGCCGCATAACCTTCTTACAGGCTTTGAGAAACTCACTGACTTCTGCTGTGTGAGCAAACACATTCTGCGCTGTGATTAGATCGAACTTAGGCATGCCCTTGGCTGTTTCTTGATTCCAAAAAGCACACTTGACTTTATGTCCCTTGCCTGTGCTAACGGGATGCAGGTTTTCAGCAGGGTCGACTCCCCAGGTATCCCAACCTAGATCTTTAAAACTATCTAACTGTGTGCCATCATTGCAGGCAATGTCTAATACCCTAGGCTTTCTAAAATCAGGCAAGTGGTAAACACCGGCAAACCAATCAAAGTATTCCTTTAAGGTCTTGCTAGTACCGCTGACATATAGATAGTGCTTAAACAGCTCACTGGGGTCTACTGCTACACTTAGCTGTGTATGCCAGCAACGACCACAACCCATGAGTTTAAGTTCATAATCAGGTAACTGCTCTTCGGGCTTGTGAAAACTGTTAGCGGGAGGTTGTGTGTTTAAATCTAGTACTGTAAACAAATCGGTGTTGCCACAGCATAAGCATTGGTCAAGTCTTTTATACATATTTGATCTTTTCATTTCTAGGACTCCATACAATAGAGTCATAATTTTCTAGTATGCTAGTAATTATAGACTCTGCTGTGTCCTCGAAATGAAAGTTGTATCTGCGTTCAAATTTTGAGCTGTTTAATTCGAAGCTGAAATGGTTGGTAATTTCCGGATGACGAATCACCGGCACGTTCAATATTGATCCAGCTACTGCGGCAAAGCTATCAATGCTACCACCAAAGCTGGATAGGTTAAAAATATCATGTTGATCTGACAGTTCGGGCTGGGCAATAATAGCACAGATAGCCCTTACACAATCGTTGATGCCTAGTATGCTTCTGTGATTAGTGCCATTATAGCAGTTAATCTCGCCTGTGTTCTTAGCACTAATTGTCATAGCATTTAGCATTAAATCGCTACGGGCCACAGGATTATATCCACTAAGTGTACCAAACCTAAGTCCTACAGTTTTACATTTAGCACCATAGGCTATTTGCTCGCCAATTTGCTTAGTTAAGTCATACTCAATTTGAGCAGTGGCCAAAGTCATTGACTCTTGTCTATCTAAGCCACCGTTGCCATATACGCTACCACTGCTGGCATAGATTAAAGTTTGATTGGCATTTAGTTTGCTAATAAGTCCACTGAGTGCAGTTACGTTATTTTGCCATGCACTTGCATAGTTGTCTGCACACATAGCCATGCTACTGTGAGCAGCCAGCAATACAATACAATCGTAGTTGTTGTAAAAGTCAGCTGGCAGACTATTATAGTGTGCAATTACTGTGGGGTCTGGCCCACCGAACCATTTAATGTCTAGGCTATCTGCGCCTAGCTTGGCAACTAATGCACTACCTATGTAACCACTGCCGCCTATAACAAGAGTTTTCATGCGTACTCGTAGTTAACAGTTTCACCGTTTTCCTGTAGAACAGCCGCACCATTCTTTAAGTGGAATCTACGTGCCATTTCTGTTTTAGGGCTTAGTGTTACAAAACGTTGTACGCTGGGCATTGTTTCTAGAATATGCTTACGAGCGGCCATGATTAAATCACGGCCTGCGCCTGCTTTATAACTCCAGATGGTATAAAAGATAGCAGTCTGTGGTTCAGCTTGACTAGGAATAAGCTGACTTACCAGTGTAGGAACAAAGTCCTGAAAGCTAACACATACTACCGCCGCAGGTTCACCGTCTTTTTCTAAAACAAAGATAGTGCGATTCTGGCCAACACGTTCTTCCACAGGAATTTCCGGGCGAACGGGGTCGTCCTTGATTAAATTCAAGTATGGATGATCGATGGTATTGACAATTATTAGCATGGCGGCGGACCTTTGTTGTAGTATTTCTGGTATTTATAATGTTAGCAGTTTAATGGCTATATACTAGTGTGAAAAAAATAATTTTTATTCTAACTTACCGAGAAGGAAACCATTGGGCCCAGTGGTATACCCGAGAAAACTATTATAACATCTTCCCTGAAGACTGTCAATTAATTTTCCTAGACAATGGCAATCAAGAATCTATTGCTCAGTGGTGTCAAGAATTTGGTGCCCAACATCATATAACAGAAAATAATCTAGGCACCACAGGCGGATATAATTGGTTTATTCGCACAGGCGCAATGTTAGGTGCTGACCGTATTGTTGTGATGCAAGCCGATGTAGAAGTCTTAGACCGTAAGTGTTTTGACTTACTGTTTAATGACCAATGGACTACTAAAGACTTTGCTTACTTTCCAAATATGCGACGTGATATGTGGAGACCCAATGGTGTCGATTCTGATGTAGGGCAGTTCTTTAGTTTAAACCCTAAGTACTTTTTAGACAATGATTGGTTGTGTGATGAGAATTATACAATTACTCACTTTGAAAGTGTGGACTTATGGATCAGGATGAACAGCGGTAAAAATCTTAATCCATTAACAACACACAATTTGCTTTACGAGTTTAGTACTCCGGAGCAAGATTCTAGCTTTTACAATATTCACAGTTTTAGCAGTAATTCCGGAGAACATAGTCCTTGGTTCGTCTATAACTTTGAATACTTTGCTAAGAAATGGTGCAGCCAGATAGTTCCAATGACCATAGAAGAAGGGTTGGAATTATTTGATACAACTGGATTGCCCTGGGCTGATACGCCATGGGTAAGGAATGAAGACATGCGAGCCGGAAACTGCTTAAATCACCGAGCATTAGATGTTAATAGAAACATCAATGTTGGGCAAGTTCCTTACCCTGTAGAACACGAAGTTAACCGGTATTACGAGAAGTTTGTTCGGAAATAAGACGCCCGTAGTGCTTACGCTCGTCATTGATTACTAAGGTCATATTCTTTAGATCCAACGGATCTAACTTATATTCTCTGTAGCTAATACCACGTGGTGCATCTCTATTAACTAACAGTTCGTCTTTTAAAGGAGTCTTTCTGCGAGTCTTGTCTGACACATGCTGTATAACTTTATCCTTAATATCCGGATGCAGTTGCAGACGCATTTCTTCACGCATAGTTCTGGCTTCTAATTCAATAGGCCAGTCTACACGATTTAAATGTAGACCTTTGAGCTCTAGAAATTTAGGTAATTCTTCCTCGGTCCATTGCTTAAATTCTGTATAATGGAATAGGTTTAAAATGCTGTAAGTGTAGGTGATGTTGACTAATAGTTCTTTAGTAACTGTACGTTGTAAGTTACCTAATAGTTCCACAGTCTTTAAGATGTCGGCCCAACGACCGCCCCATCGCATGTATTCGTATACTTCATCTTTGCCGTCTAAGCTAAGGTTAACATTGAAGTTAAACTTGTCTGCATACTTGAGCATAAAGTCTTCAATGTCTACTCCGTTGGTTACTAACTGTATAGCAATGCGATCGTTCCATCCCAGTTCTATCAATCGATCTAATAATGCCTTTGCTTCAGGATTCATAGTAGGTTCACCACCTAATAGGTTAAGAGTATTAACACCCCTGCGCTCTATTAGATCCAGCATATTTGCCAGACGTTCTTCTGCACCTTTTTTAGTAAATTGATTTAATTCTGCTTTAATGTTTAGTTTATTTGCCCATATACTGCTAGACTCTGCGCCACAGGTAGTGCAAGCCAGATTGCATAAGTTACTGAGTTTAATTTCTAAGATGTTAGGTACAACTTTAATTTCGCCTTGGCGATGTAAGTCTAACCATTTGTTATTCTGTATGCGCTTGCTTTCTATGCCCATGCGCTCATGTTCCCAGCACATGCTACAGCCTTGATGATCTGTGGTTAGTTCGCTGGCAATGCTATCTTGTACATTTGCAATTTTGTCGTAGTTGTTGATATTGCCCCAGGTACCTCGGTATATACAGCAGGGTTTTACATCACCTCCTTGCCATACTTCGAGGTTGTTGGTCATCATTATACAAATTTTCTTGGTCACAGCGAAATCCTATTATGCTAGTACTTATCGTATGAGTGGGTTATCAGAGCTAGTACTTCCTTAAAGGTTTCCTTGTAATTTCTATTACGTATTTTGTCTAGCTTTTCTAAATCTCTGAGACCAAACTGTAGCACTTGCGTACCCTGCCAAGGAGTTTTAGCCAGCATTGATAATTGATATAAGTTCTTACTGTCAGTGTCACAGGGCATCCTGCTAACTGCTAATTCGCAAATACTTTTTCTTACACCTGGGGTCAGTGCATTAATTGAAAAGCCACCAGGTCCTTCTAATACAGATATCTTTATATCCATCTCAGGGTATCTGCTAGTTGCCCAATTATGAAAGTCTGCGAAGTGTAGACTATTCATCCAGGACAAGGTATAGTTAAAACTCATCTGAACTCGATCACTGAATTTTAATAGAAGATTAGTTCTATAAGAATCTATTACAGCCTGAACCTGGTCAAATACTGCATTTGTACGAAGGTATTCGAATTCGGGACCTGTGCCGTCAATGCTAAACATTATATTGCAATTAAACTTATCAATGTAACGTTCAAAGTCGGGCAAGTATGTTGTACCATTGGTAGTAATAGCAATAGTAGTACGGTCAGCATAGGGCTGTTCATAGAGCCAATCTAAGAACTGTAAGCTCTGTGAGCCAATCAATGGCTCACCACCGTATAATTCAAATCGTAATTTATTAAACTCTGTGTCAGCTAAAATGGTCTTTATAAAGTCTAATTTAGCAGGAGCATAGGTTTGTAGCTTACTCCATGCTGTAGTATCCTGCTTTGGCTTATATAAGCGGTAATCCTTGATCCATTGAGTACTATTACTAGGACCGCAGGTAACACATTTTAAATTGCATATATTATCAAAGAATGCACCGATGACTAATTCGTCACTGTAAAAGTTATTCTTGGAACTTTTTATACCGGCGGCATCCTGATTAATACAGTGCTTACAAGTTACGCTAACATCTTGTTGATTAATCTTTTCTTGATACTCTGCCCAACTG
>Ga0078894_10000336_pt1 | contig 32294 bp, 17 predicted proteins | sample LauGreSu1BDMLBSD_2_FD_67506 | JGI IMG/M metagenome (GOLD analysis project Ga0078894, IMG submission 67506) | Freshwater lake microbial communities from Lake Michigan, USA - Su13.BD.MLB.SD (version 4) (version 4) | ecosystem: Environmental > Aquatic > Freshwater > Lake | place: Lake Michigan... | reverse complement strand
CGATCTTGAGTTTCATGAAGTCGCTCGAACGAGGATCTAGCTCCACGGTTGGCTTTTCTTCGTCGTCGTCATCGTAAAGCAAGCCGCCAAACGCAACGGCGGTCCCTAGGAACCCCATCACACCCAATGCGTGACGTGCGTACTCTGCCGCGATCAACTTCCTTACTCGCCCAGAGATCTTTCTGTCTGGCAAGAGATAAAACGGCATGGCAAGGTACTGGAATCGAGACAGCATGTAACGTGGGGCAAACAGCACCGTACTGGCGCTGGCTGCTACCTTGTTGAGGCTTCCCAGGTCGGATCTTCCAGTCGAGACGTTTACAAACCGAGCAATTACCTTGGCTTCATCTAGTGTCAGCTGACCTTGCGCCCCGATGTTCTGCTCGAAATACTTCGCCAGTCGGAACCGCAGCCCATTGAGGTAGGTGGTATAAGCTCGACCGGAGGCTTTGACTGGAGAAAGCGCAACCCTGCTCAAAGTGTTGAGCTTGGTCCCCTTCTTGCCGATCCCGTCTCGAACCAGACGCCCTGAGTAGGCTTCCTCTTGGTTCTGAATTTTGTCAGAACTGGCAGTAATGTCCAATCCAGCCTGAATCCAGAAGTCGTAACTTGGATGTTCCTGCATTCGCTCAGCAATCTCGAACTCCGCGGATTGGCTGAAAATAGCCCTTCGCATTTCCTTTGCCGACTCCACCGCGAGCTTCGGGTGCGAGAAAGTCCCTGGGCCGCCCTGGCGAAACACCGCTGATAAATCGAACGAAGTCATGATCGCCCTAGCAAGATAGGACGCCTCCTTGGTGTAATCCCATGCCTTCTCCTTGGGACTCATTCTCAAAAGCCTATACTCCGCTGCCATACGGAAGAAATCTTCCTTGATGTTTTCGAGTTCGTTCTTAAGCCTCAACTCCTCAGGGCTTAGCTTTCGAGGTGGCTTTTTGGGTTTTGGTCCGAAATAACCATGAGCCCTGCGATCCTCGTAATCAGCAATTCGAGACTTGAGATTTGCGATGTACGCCAACTCTGCTCGCTCTTCGGCTGTCATTTTTGGATTCTGGAGTGCCTTGATCGCGTCCCTGCGTGACCGAAGCGATTCAAGCTCCGCTCTCTTGGCTTCCAATTCAGCGCTCGTCACAGGAGTCTTTGTAGCTCTCGGAGAGAAGTCTCCGGTTCGCAACTGCTCCTCGATCCTTTCGATTTCTCGATCTGTTGACCTTATGGCTGCAGCAATTCGCTGCTCTTCAGTAGCCTCTGGACGGGGAAACATGTCTCGATAGTCTTTGGTCTTTTCTGCCAGCTCTTTTCTAAGTTTTGCCAAATCATCGCTCTTGCTTGCCAAGTCAACCTGCGTTTTTACGATTGGCTTTCCTTCTTCCATCGCTCTTGTTAGGTCGATAATGCGATTCCTTGCCGATCGCATGGCTGCACTAATCGCTGTTTTCAACAACCCCTGCCTGTCTTCTGTGTATAGATTACTCCTCCTCTTCAATTCATTTACTTCGCGAACGAGTTCTCGCTCCTCAGGGCTCATTTCGCGTCGTTCTGCGCCAGTTGCTTTCGGAAGCACATTCGCCTCAAGATCGCGCTTTTTAGCAATTTGAAGCAATTGCCCGTTAATGTCTCGCATTATCTGCTTAACCGGATCAGGATCGAGAGGAGTGAACTGCCCGTATCTGCTCAATGCGTCGATGGTCTCCCTTTCAGTGATCTCCGGGTCTATTTCCTGTAGGGATGTATGCACTGCTTCCAGGACAATATCAGCCCGCTTTGGGTCGTCCTTAGATACAATGCCCCCCTCAATTACTGCTCGCTGAATCTCCCTGGCTATCCTGGTGAGCTCATCAGGATTTGCACGATCAACAATTGGAACTGGAATCTCTCCTTGCGATTTTATTTTCTCCCATGCTGTAGCAAACGCTGCTTGAGCCTGAACAGGAAGATCACCACCTACATCCTTTCGCAGGTTCGCCAATAGCTCTCCGTAAGAGAACACTCCAGCATCGACATAAGCCTTGATAACGCTTTCAGCCTCCTCAGCCATGCGTTCATCTTCGGTTTGCTGCAGTGTGTCTGTCCCACCACCTTTCGGCTTAAATATGTTGGAGAACTTCTGCATGAAGTTCTGTACCGCACTAGTCGCCTTCTTTCTGGTTTCGTTTTTCGTGGGAGGCTTCTTGGTGCTATCTAAATCATCGTCGACAGACTTCTTCATTGCCAATTGACGCTCAAGATCAGCGACTCGCTGTTGCTCTTTTGCGAGATCGCCTTCCGCCTTGGCAACTCTAGCAGCAAGTTCTTCTATCTGCCTTTGCTGATCCTCGCTCAATGGATACCCAGCATTAGCAACTCTTGCTCTGCGCAATAGTGAAGCCCTGCTGAAATCTTCATGGAGCATGATCTTTCTAGCGGCAAACGCCCTGGACTGTAGCGTACCTACCTTTTTGGTTGCTCTCTCCATCTCTTCCAAAGCGTTCATAATAAGATCAGAGTCTTTCAGCGCTTTGGCTGCTGCAGCACTGTCATTGCGATCTCTAGCTGCAAACAGGCGTTCATCGGCAGCTCTGGATGCGTTATTTAGGCTTCGGTAGTGAATTTGCAGAACCGCAACCTCGATCTGATCTATCCCCCTAGCACTGGCATTCAATTCTTTCACCAGTCGATCGCCAAGCATTGGATCTTGTCTTAATCTTTCTCCTGCACGATCAAGCCATTCGTTCATTGTTTCTGATTCTGGCTCAACTAACCCTGGAGATCCTCGAAGCAAAGCAAGACGGTTTGCTACTGCGTTTTGAACGCTTGTTACAGGATTTGCAGGACGTAAGACAGGTTCGCCCCTGGAAGCAGGCTCGCCGCCCTTGCCGCCACGTTGGTCGGCTGGCAGCCCTCGCTGAACCAGCTTGTCGAACAGATCGCGGATTTCCTTGGGTAGAGGCGTTCCGGTGATCTCTTGCACACCGCTGTAGATTTCTCGCATCCAGCGGGAGATCTTTTGGAACAGCGAATCGAGGACGCTATTCGGAGAGATGCCCTCGTACCAATACTGTTCCCACATCTTGGCGGCTTTTTCTTCCGCTTCGACCGTCCAAACTCCGTTCTTGACTCCCGAATACTTCTCTAACGCTTCGATTTCCTCATCGGTGATGTCGGCACGCTTTTCGGCTGGCACGCTCTTGTCGAGCAAGAATCGACGCATCGGGTGGAAGAACTCGTGAATGAATGTCGAGAAGTCTGCCTTGTTTGTGGCTCCGATCAATGCTCTATGTGCGCTAATGAACTTCGTCCAGCCCTTGACGCTACCGCCTTGCTGTTGGTTTTGATAGAGAGCATTCCACCTGTTGGCTTGCTCTTGCGATTCCCCGCTCAAAGAACCACTCACCCACTCGCCTTTTCCAGTTTCTCGTAAAACTTTTTCAACGTCTGCATCGGACAGAACGCGAATAATCTTCATTGAACCCGCTATTGGCCAAGCGTTTGCTCCAGCAGCATTCGGATTGGTTTTGTAGTCATACGCCTCCTTTGTTCCGATCAATCGATCGGTAATACCAGTTCGCATGCCGTTTGGCAATTTCGGTGAGTTGTCAGACTCCGCTTGTGTTTCTGGGCTGATATCTGGTATTTCTACTTCAACCCAAACTCTATCCTGCCCCTTCGCGGACGGCTTGCCTTGCGCGAAGATAGGCAAGTCGACCGAGTGGATCCCTGGACGCTTGGCTAAGTCCTTATTGCTAATGCGGGGAGATTTCACCTCGGCTGCATACCATTCACCTTTCTTGAATCCTCCCTCTTGCGCTTTGACAAACAGAGGGTACAAGAGTCCTGGTCGGCTCTTATATCGCTTCATCAGCTTGTATACTCGCCTTGTCTTTTCAGGCACCTCGCTTTCATCAAGCACCCTATAGGTGGCTGGTTGCTCGTCTTGCAAGTGAGATTTAGCATCCTCCTGCATCAAGATGCTAGGGTTGTTCGGGTCGAACGTGCCGACGTTGCCGGTGGCGGACTTGATTTGGTTTTGGTTGAAGGCGGCGTAATGCCTAACGCCGATTGCTATATCGTCACGAGAAACTAAGATCCCATCATACCCATTCTTCATCAAAACATTTTTAACCTTGTCTCCTTGCTGCGTTAAGTCAAAAAGATCGCTGGGGTCTGCGCCGCTTTTTTTGAGCAACTCCTTAATATTATCGTCATTTAAGTCCGCAGGGTTTCTAAGCGAAAGAAAAGCATCAACAACTCTGGCTGGATCGTAATCTGCGGCATCTTCCAAGTCCGTCGTGAACCAATTTACGCCTATTTCCTTGAAGGCATCAAACTGCGACTCTGTTCCGTGGTAAACCACCAGCGGCTTGCCATCTTCATCAACCACCTTGCTATCACCAAACCAAGCCTTAAACGCTGGCGTGTCGGTTTGAACCTGGCGCTGTGGAGACGCGGGGACTATCACTTGGTCTTCGCTAAACGCAACTACCTCCAAACCTTCGATGTTGTTGCTGTTCTTTGCGATAATTCCATCGTAACCAAGCTCTCGCAAAACATCTCCAGCGAAAACACCATCCTCTCCCCATGCGTCACCTGGATCACTCCATTTACTTGCTATTTTTTTCCAAGCCGCAGTCTTCTGAACCTTTTCATCACCTGGGTAACTTCCATCGGAAGGGTTAGTTATCACCACGAAGGCTGGAACAACCCTTCCTCCTTCACCTGTAGCGAACTCGTCTCGAATCTGCTGTTGGTTATCTGAAAAATAAACACCCTTGCCCCAACCTGGGGCTGTGCCAACCTTGAAGTCCTTGAATTTGCTTGTCGTGCCGTGATAAACCACCATAGGATTGCCATCACTGTCAACAAGTTTCGTTCGAGACAGTCTTTGCTTTTCTTTGGGCGACAGTCGCGATTCAAACAAATCGCTTTGTGCCATCGCCTGCCCAGGCAACGGCGTACCATACGGAGCAAACCCGATCTCATTGCGACCGAATGCCGTGATGTCCTCGATCGTAACTCCAGTTTCAATCTGCTCATCGGATAGCCTCTTGCCAAACGCCCTCTTTGCCATCGTGACAACTTGGTCGCGGGTGATGCCCGAGACGGCTGCCGCCTGCTGCACACCATCCATGCCTGCGACTTCTGCCGCTAAGCGAAGGAAACGGCTCACCTGCAACGTGCGATCGCGTCCAATGGTTTTGACCGAGTAGGCAACAAAGTCGCGTAGATTGGTGATTCCAGCGTCCTGAGCAGCGACAGAAAGGTTCAACGCCTCCGACCACATGTTCTCGTTTACGTCGGGGGCGGTCTGGTAAAGCGGGGGCGGTAGGTTGCGCAGGTTGTCGTCTAGGTTTTGCTGAGCTTGTCCGTCTATGTCTCCACTTCTCAATAGCAACTCAAATGCTTCATTGCCGCTCATTGAAGGTTCAACGTCCGGATCGGCTAAGCCAGCAAAAAGACCCCCCATCTCAACATCCAGCCTTGCCTCCTTGATCATTGTTTTTTGCAATGCTATGCGGAATTTCCTGGCTCCACCATAATTTAGAAGGTATCTCCATAGCCTGTATCCATCGCTATTTGGATCCTTCTTGAATCCCTCAAGGAAGGTCATTTGCGGATCATTCATCCAGTAGTCGATGTTTCGATCCGAGGATGCTTTTCCAGTCGAACGAAACTCAGCGTCGTATGTGATAGCCTCTTTTAGCCTTTCGCTTAGACTCCATTCGCCACCCTTTTGATTTAGAGACAGTATCTCTGGCAACGAACCATTGATAGACTGCAATATCCTTGGGCTTGCCTGACTAATCAGCGTCGCGTCTGGAATTACGGCTCCCATGACAGCTTTCTGAATTGCAAGCTTCGCATCTTTCGTCAAAGAGTTTCCTTGCACCCACCCTGGCATTTTCTGGATAAGCTCGCGGTTATCTTGAGCCATAGCCTCGGCAACAGCAACACCCTTCCTGTTCAGGAAGTTGCTCAATGTCTCGTCGTCCGATATGTCCCTCAAGACCGCAATCGTGTTTTTTCCAACACCCCTTCCGAGCGATGCTGCTTCTGTAGCTACGTCTTTTGCAAATTGAGGGTCAAAGTTGAGCGCGTCTATAAGGGTCGGAACATCTTCGTATTCCTCAATAACACGAATTAGTATCGGGTTCTCCATTGAGTTTATAGCTTCAGGATCAAGTCCGAATGTCTCTGCCTCCGCAACCAAAGCATTTTGATACTCTATCGCCTTTTCAGGGAAAGCCCTCGGAAGGTTTGCAATCATCATGTATCTGCGAGTTCCGCCAACTACATACAGTTTGCCATCCTTCTCGATAACCATAGTCGGCCCTCGCTCGTGCCCGCGAGTTGGATCTATGACATCATCTGGATTAAAACCTCCAACAGGCACCCACACCTGTTGCTTTTGCGAAGCGTTAAGCTTTTCGTATCTTCGTTGCTTTTCTTGCCAGTTCTTTGGGAAGTCCTCGTTGACCGTTAAGCCGAACGGATGGTGCGAACCAATGAGCATTCGCAACTCAACTACTTCGTAGTGGGCTTTCCTTTTTCCGACTTTCGTTTTTCCTCCGATGATGCGACCTGCTGATCCCTTATTCGCCTCAGCGCGTTCATCGCCTTTCTCTGATCCACTGTCAACTTCGGCTTCTTCTTCATCTTCTTGCGTTTCCTTGCTTACGGGTACTTCTTCTTCACCCTTCCACTTCGTCACCGACACAATGTCGGTTTTGTACTCTGGATGCCTTGATTTCGCCGCATCTGTGACGGCAAACGAAACCTGGCTGTCTCTGTTCACTTGCGGCTTGCCGTCAACAACTGGATGAGCGATGACGACACCACCACGAGACAAGAATACCTCCCACGTTTGACCACTGGAATCGACAAACCGATCACGAGGTTTTAGTTCGGAAGCACCAACAGACTTCTTCCCGATCTTTTCCTCTGAAGGAACGATCACATCAACGATCATTTCCGGATAGAGTTTTGTCAGCGAATTGACCCATGCAAAATGCTTAGAGTCTTGCGGGTTGTATTCCGATCCAACAAACCCAGGAGAGGAAACGATCACTGCATGTGCAGGAATGCTCGCCCCTGCCTTGTTATTTACAACCACAATTGCCTGAACAGCACCAGTCTTGTTGGCGATCGTTTGGGCACGCTTTCTGATTGCGTTGAGTCGCTTGTCGCCGCCAGTGTACTCGTATGCCTTCCCGTCTGGATTTCCTGCGATCCTTGGAGACTTTGAGTCACCAGATACGAAAACATCGATCATATTGCGCAATCCATCTTCAATGGTGGACTCCGGGTCTAATTGGTAGTAAGACCGCATGTCGCTCCAAGCTTCGCCAATCTCCTTGCGACGCTGCTGTGACTCTTGAGACCTCTCAGAGTATGGCGACACACCCTCTACGCCTGCAAGCTCGCGGTTCACCCTAGACTTCAAATCGGACGCTTCTTGTGGCGTAAACACCCCGACAGCAACGCCGTTGTCGATGATCTCAAATAGTCTCTCATCACTTACACCATTCTCTCTGGATTTTTCAGCGTCCTTACGGAACAGGTCTTTGGCTGCCGTCACCTCTCGCGGACTGCCCTCGAATGCCTTTACCCAATCGGCAAGCTTTTCGCCTTCGCGACGCTTCTTGTCTTGCCGCAGCTTTTCTTGGTTCGACTCCATGTCGGACAAAATCTTCGCCGCCTTGTCGGCTTGCTCGTCAGACGTACCAGCCTTGCTGTCCACGAGGCTTATGGTGCTCACTCGCTCGGCAGGCACTCGCGTTGACGAGTCGAACCCATCTCGCTGAATCTCGATCGTCTCGCCCTTGTTGAGCACACGAACGACTTTGCCCTGGTAGCCTTCCTCTTTACCCTTGGGGCTGACAGATACAGTGGTTCCAGCCCATCGGTTTTCATCTTCGACCGAGGCGTTTAGCCACGGGGAATCCATTCCTGTATCAATCTCTTGGTCTTCCTCAAAATCAAAATCCCTGATTCGCTTAGCATCGCCACTCTTTGTTCCCTGGACAGCAGCAGACATAGATCGCATCCTAGATCCAACCGTCTTGCTGAGCTCGCGATCAAACGGGATATTGTTCGCAAAAATCCACTCGATATTTACTGGCTTAGCAGTTCCATATCTAGCCAATCGACCACTCACCTGCTCAACCTTAGTTCCGCTCCATGGGAGATTCATGTTGATTTGGTAACGCGATGGCATCTTCCCGGTTGTGTCATGAAACGACAATCCAGTGCCGCCCTTATCCATCGTCGCAACAATGAGTTTTGCTTCGTTATTTTTCCATTTGGCTAGGTTCTCCGGGTTTTCTGATGCAGAGCGACCAGAAAACTCGACTGCTTGACCAGGAAAAGCGTCCATAATCTTATCTATGACACTTGGGAATTTTTCCAATAGTCCAGCCTCATCCATTACCATTGCAATCCTGTGGATGAATCGAGCAAAAGGTGGAGGCCCGGCATCATCTCCGGTTTGCTTTGCTAAAGCCTTGGCTTGATACCACTGTCGCATCATTTCGTCCATTTGTGATGGAGTGTAGCGACGTTTCGCCTCCTTGCCTTTGATTTTGTAGCGGTCTCTATACGGCTCACTTAATTCAAATGTGCCTAGATCGAGATCTGATTTGTAGTTCACGAAGATTATCACTTGCGAATCATCTTCCTTGCCCTCGCCGATAACTTCTTTTGCTCTAGCAATAGCCGCATCAACCTTCGCCAGTTCCAGTAATCGTTTAAGAACTGTTTTCTTGTGTCGTTTGATATCCCCTTTTTCCTGATTGCTTTCTGCTTGCGACTCTGCGTCAGCATAAATTTCAACTACGCGATTAGATATGTCTGCCCAATACGGATCCGCTTCGATACTGCGCATTTCGCTTTTGACAGTTCCAGCCGGAAGTGACATCGGGCGCTGAACGTAAACCCCACGCTTCTTTAGCCATTCGTTGGCAGCAAACTGATCCTCTTCTGCTGTTTGATGTTTGTCCCACCAAACCACAGGAACCATATATGTATCCCCTTTGTAATCGGTTTGCTTAACAAAGAAAACCTTTGCGCCAAACATCCATGCCCATGCGTCGAATCCACTCAGCGTGTTGCGGAAAGGTCTATTTGGGTTGTTTGAAGGGCGAGTGAACTCTACGCTCAAGCCATCAAATATGCCGCTATAACCTAGATACTCAGCCTCAGATACATTTTCAAAAGGAGTTGCGGTTGCGTACACGGTGAAGGTTGAAGCCTTAACCATGCGGCTTATTTTCTTGCCGGTCTCCCTGTCGTTGTTTTTTGCTGTATGCGCTTCGTCGAGCAAAAGCACGGAGCCAGACGCATCTACTGGATTCTTTCTAGCTTTGGCATAGGTAGTAAACTCTACGCCCTCAAGACCGTAATCCGCCAAATTGCCTTGAACCTGACTTATTAAGTTTTCGTTCTGAGTGACATAGACGAACTTCTTAAATCCTCTTCTGCGCAATTCACGGATCACACCACCAAGAACAAACGTTTTCCCTGTCCCTGGCGCTGATCCGATAACAAACATCGGGAGGTTTTCTTCGGCTGCGACGACAACACGACCAATATCCTCGATCTGGTTGTCGACAACCTCTTGAGTCATCCCGAACTTCAAGCCTCTTGCGACGAGATCTTTTGTGGATTGATCAACACTGGCAACATAGTCCTCGCTAGATCTCTGGATGTCGGGGATTGCATCCTGCTCTCTTCTGGCGTCCTCACGCGCCATTTGTTCATCGCTGCCCGCATCATCGACGGGCTCATTTCTAGTTGCTCTGCTAGCGATTCTATCAGCAATTTCTCGTCGAGGGTCTCGCTTAAACGTCCATCGCTTGAGCCTTGGATCCCACCAGCCTTTAAGCTCGGGTACTTCCCTTTTTGCATCGCCTATCTCCTTGCTGTTTTCGTAAGTGTTTCCGGTGATCTGCCACGTTCCGTCTGGTAACTGCTCTACTTTGAGACCAGCCTGCCTGAGTGTTTTGTCAGTGTCGCTTTCTGCTGGAGCAGGCTTTGCGGGTTTCCCTTTTTCTTCGACGGGTTTTTTATCCCTGGGTGCAACTTCCTTGTCGCCTTCAGCCTTGCCCTTGAGCACATCATCAAACTTGCCGCCTGGATCCTTCGTCAAGTCTAGGCTATGCGCAACTCTCCATGCCGACTCGAAGTAAGGCTTAATCTCGTCAATCGCATCTGCCGAGAAGTTGGTTGATACGTTTTCCACAAACGCGGCAAACGTCAAAACTCCATCTTCTATCTCTGCAATAGCGATCTGCACCGCAATTTTCGCGAGCTTCGCATCAAGACCAGAAGGCGGCTTGTTCTTGAACTCGTCCTTGAACTGCTGGTATAGATCAGCTTTCCTTTTGCGCACAGAATCTCTGGCTTGTTCGGTGGCGGTAGGTTTCTTTAGCGATCGAGGTTTCCTTCGCTTCTTGCCCTTCTTTTCGCTCGGAGCGGCTTGCCTTGCTCGCATCTGCGCTTCAAACTCAGCCCTCACCATCTCGTCCATTGCGGCATTCTCGTCCTCTGCCGTGTCTAGTACAGCTATCTGCCCGTCGTCAGACTGCCATGTAGGCTCGGTTTTCAACTTTGACTCTGTTCGCACCACGCCAGACTTCGATGCTTTGGAAAGCAACTCCAACATGCGAGCATTCTTTGCTTCGCCAGCTTGCGTGAAGTAGAACGCTCCACTCGTACCCTGCGGAGGCTGCGTAAGACCGAAGTCCATTAGATCTATCAACTCAGCGTCCTCATCGTCCGTGAGTTTCGAGCGATCCAGACCATCGTTGTTCAATAGCCCAGTGCCGTCCTTGTGTGTGTATCGAACGACAGTATCGCCAATCTTGGCTTTCGGTAACTCTTCGCGAGCCTTTGGCGATGGCTTGGCGGCATCAAAAGCGGCTAGCTCGTCCAGGATTGGCTGCGGCACAGACTTGCCTTGGTTGATCGCACGACGCACCACCGCAGACCAGCTGTCTCCCCAGCCCTGCGACGACGCTTCGCTACGTGTTGATTCCCATGGCTGCCTCTCTGCTTGCGGTTCAGTCTGCGATGGAACCTCTCGAGAAACGACATCTCCCGCTTCATTTAGCACACCCGCTGATATCGCATCTCGAATCCTACGCGAAAGATCGGCAGTTGGAACGCGAGGTAATTCATCTCCACGCTGGACAGCCCGACCTATACCCCAAGGATCATTTGCATCGTTAGCGTACTCTGGATACAACGCTTGCAAATACGGGATAGCAACCTGCAAATCCTCTCGGTTAGCAGGTCGCAAAATCTCCCTAATCTTTCTGTATGTATTGTCGCCTACTTGTACTTCCGCCTGTTCCGCACCTTCTGCTTGCCCTAATAGAACCTTGCGAGACCCGACATCGCTTGAATCAAGTTGCACATTCAGGGTAAATCCCTTGCCAACGGTCTGTCCGTAGTTGTCTGGGTCTATTTGCTGATTGACCCAATCAGTTGGAACGTCGATATACTGCAACTCGGCATTATCTCGATAATTTGCGGCATACTGCCTGTCCGTGCTATACCATGCAGATCCAGTCAACCTACCTTTTTCAGCGCTTCCGTGATAAAGCCTAGTCATTCCACTTGCCAATGGAGGCTCGTCTGGTCTAGGTCTTTCTGTAGGTTGCGACTCGGCAGCAGCTTTGCGAGACTCGTCAAACATCTGACGCTCTTGCTCGGATAGTCGGCGAGGCTCGTAAATCGAGCCTACTTGTACTTCCGCTTGTGCTGGAGGCTCTTGGCTCTCTGGCTGCGTTCGTACTTGCTCTTGCCCAGACCCACGTAGATCTGCGCCGCCTTCTTCTTGTCGTACTTCCTCTTGAGGGCTTCGTATTGCGCTGGCATAGGGGATTTCTCCTTGTGGTTGTGAAACTCCAGGTTCAAACGGGTTTTGTGCGGCTGGTGGTTGCGGCTGCCCTTCCGTAAACGGATCTCCGGCTGTAGTTGGTGCAACTTGGGGCTGTTGTTGCGGACTTCCGATCACATTGAATCCGATGTAATTAGTCCCACCTTCTGTCGTCTGCTTTACATCATCAACCTGATAACCCTTAGCCTGAACCGCTTTTTGAATCTCCCTCATCATCAAAGCATCAAGCGTTGGGTTGTCACTCACAAATGCAGTAGACCGCCCCATTTTGATTGCGTAATCTGCGTGCCCGTCAATTGTCTCGCGTAGGCTTTGTATAGTCTTCGCCTGCAATGGTTTCGGTTCTGTCCCTCGCGACCTCGCTAGATTTTGGCTCCACGCATTTGCGTACTCCGTGAACGTGTCAACAGGTTCAGGTGCAGCTTGGGGCTGTTGTGGCAACCGAACCGTATCGGCGTGCTGCTTTGCTTGCTCAAACGTCGGGAAGATGTTTGCAGTCGGAAACAATTCACCGGAGTCTATATCCGTGAGGTTCACCAAGAATCCCTGTGGATTCGGCCAAACCCTAGCCACCATGTTTTCATCACCAGCGACCTCGTAAAGCGGTTTTGGTTCTAGTGGGGTAGCAACAGGACCAGCAAACGGATCTTCTGATTCAGGAGATTGCGATGGAAGGTTTTCTTGCGGAGCAACAACTTCTTGAGATTGATCTCCACCTTGAATATCCCTGATCATTCCAGCGATCTCAGGATCGAATGAATCTTGCGACTCAATTGCTTGAATTTGTTCCGTAACCTGCTTTATTTGAGCTTCAGCATCGGCAATTCGCTCTCTTCGGCTTTCTCCCGAGATGCCATTCTTTTTCGCATCGTCCTCGGAAATAAAACCCTTAGCCTTGAGTTGTTCTAGGGTATTAAGCCTAGCTCGGGCTGCGGATAACCCAGCGCCTCCAACGGCAGGCACGCCTAGCAAAAACGCCATTGGAAGGGCAGCTTCCTTGGTCTGCTCCCATCCCTTCGTGAATGCATCGGATACGGTTTTATCTTTTACATCCTTGTCGATGTATTTCGATACGTGCTCACCAAGACCGCTTGTAACACCTTGCAGGTACTCCTCGGATAATTCAGCAGGAGCTTTCTTGATGGACTCCCATAGGTATTGGCGAGCCGCATTCATAGCGCCTTGCGTAAGATTGAGCTTCCCTACGAATGGATTTGGAACAATACCCTCGATAGCACCTCCAATGGCAGCCGCTCCACCAGCAAGTAATCGCAACTTCCAGTCATCTTCCATTCCAAGTTCTTTGAGTTGATCAACCTCCTGCGCATACTGACTTGGAAAAGATGCTGCTGTAACGCCAGCCAGCGTCCCAGCACCCTCAAATACGCCCTTTGTCGTCGCTCCCTTGAGTCCGACAGCAGCCGGAACGCGACCAACAGCACCCGCAGCCTGAAACGCCGCCTTGGCTCCAGGAATGCCTGCCGCAGCACCCCTAGCCAGCAATGTACCCCCACCCTTTCCTAGTACACCACCGAGACCACCGCCTCCGACAACAGTTGCCATCCAGGGCGTCATCTCAACGGCTTGTAGCGGACCACGCTCGTACCAAGGGTCACTTGGAAGAGCTGGATTGAACTCTTGTGCTGCGATCGCATCGAGCTTGCGAACAAACTCGATTTCCTCTTTCGTTCCACCGATACCAGCGAGCTCCATGATGGGCTGCGAAACCTGAGCAACGCCACTACCTAAAGCCTTCATGGTACGCGCAAATGCACCTCCGCGATCATCTCCCATTTGCTGACCGACCCCAGGAGCAACCCTGAGAGCCTCTTGCCTCTGCTCAGGAGTTAAGCTGCGGTAGATCTCAAGAAGCTTGCCTCTGTCATTGCGACTCGCAAGCATTTGCTTCGTTGGCTCAACAATCTCAGGAGGTGCCTGCTCGGCGTAAGTTCGTTGCTGGCGACGAGCTTCGATCTGATCTTTTTTCATCATAGACGAATAGAGATCAAGAAAACTGCTTCCAGTGTTCTTCATTCGGCTATCGAATATGGCTTTCTCCCTGGGATCCTTGTACTCTGGCGGAGGAGGTTCCTCGACAGAAACAGGAGCACCTAGCATTTGAGGATCACTACTAGACAGACTTCCGGTCTCTCCATCGCTAAGTGTTTTCCTAAATACATCAAGAAAATCGCCCATTTTATAACCTTATAACTACAAAGTATTGCTTATCGTTTCGAAAAACCCATCGGCTAGCTAGTACGTCTTCCTGTTACCGATGGAGAGTTTTTAGGGTAATTCACCTCTTTTTTTACCCTATCTATCACACTTCTCGGAGTTTCTTCCCTGTTTTTGTATTTTGACTTACTAGAAGCCTTGGATGATGTTTTCGGCTTTTCGTACTTATAAGACTCGCCTAGCAAAACCGATTCACCAAGACCATCTGGTCTATAGTACGCGCTTTGCTTGTTTTGAATCTTCCACAAGGAATCCAAGTAAGACTTGTCGTCTTCGCTAAGGTTTTCAATTGGTATATTGAAAAACTGCCCATCTTTTCTCTTAACAGTAACCATCCTGATTCCGCCGTCTTGCTTGGCTGCAGCGGATAGAGAACCCTCTACAAGAGTGCCTTCAAAAGTTCTTCCGTCAGCACTGGTCCATGTCCTCAGATCGGATGAAGTAGATACAGGACTTGCTGAAGCAACTTGGTTATTGCTTGATCCAGCAATGCCGCCATCCATTGAAACACCGGCAGTTTGTGGGTTTTCGCTGTTTATCCTATCAATCAACTCTTGATCTTTTATCTTAACGCCAGACTTCTTGTTTGCGCTTCTTGCGGAATTTATAAGCTGACCAGAAGACCACTCGTTCATAGGTCTCGCAGGCTCAGGATCTTTGTATCCCTCCCATCCGGACATGTATCCAGAGACGGCATTTGGAATCGCCCGCAACATCTCACTTGCGGCCTGATTCAAGTTCGACGGCTGATTCGATGATGCTCCAAAATTGGATCCAGAACCCCTTTCAAAGGCATTTGATCTCCTGTTTAGTTCATCGACGGTCACTTGAGGTGCTGCCGTAGGCATAGGAGATTGCCCTGATGCGACAGACTTGCTTTTTGAAATAAGAGAAGCAACTTCTTCTTCTGTATAGCCTGCGTTTTTGAAAACAATAGCCGCTTGCTGCTGCTGCTGAGGAGTCGAATTTGGATTTATAGCAATAGCTTCTGCCTCCCTAACCCTGGGGTCATTTCTGCTAATGACGAATGAGCCGTTTTGAGGAGACATAGGTAACGCATCGTATCTCGCCTGATCTGCTGCAGATGGCTCTCCTGGAGACACCGCTTGCGATGGTTGCCGTCTTCTTCCAGTAATGCTAAGGCTACCCTTTCTTCCACCCATAGCTGTCCCCGGAGGACCAACAGGCTCATCGTACTCAACAGCCGTAGCACCAGGGCGAATAGATGCAGTAACGCGATTTCCAGTGCTTTGGTTGATTCCGTAATCAACACCACCTAAACCATATCTCCCCATGAACTGACCCTGGTTAGGCTGCTGTTGCGACTGAGGAGATCGCATTTCCTTGTAGACTGGATTCTCCGGATCCATGACATTCGTTCCTGGAGTCCTACCGCGGTTCTGAAGGTCGTACACGGTATCGCGGTTTCCGCCAGCGGACGCAAACATTCTGTCTTGATTGCTAAGTTTACTCCATGGAACATCCACAACATTCCCATCGGTCTTTTTGATTCTGACCATTGGCTCGCCACCATCAGTCGGATTTGAAACTCCTAAAAACTCACCATCGGTGCTGTATTTACCATCCGCGCTGGTCCACTTCCTTGGTGATGGCTGTGACTGGGCGATCTGAGGAGACGCTTGCTGGCGAATATAGTTTGCGCCAGCTTGGTTATACAAGTCAGTATTGCCAAGGTATTGCCCTTGGTCGCCATAAATCGATCCATTAGGAGCTGGCCTTACGCCAGATGGAGCATTCGCCAACTCTGGAGATTGAGCTGAAGAAGCAGGCAACGGGGTTGCAAGAACTGGGTCAACGCCAAAAACCCTTTCTCCACCAAAAGACATCCACTGCGAACCGCCAGGAACCGAGGCAGTCGCCTGACCTTGCATGGCAGGGCTTGCCGGCTGCTGATTACCACTTAGTAATTGAGATCGAGGTCCGGTCTGGTCTACATCAGGAGCCCACCGCCCGTTTTTCCACACGGAATCAACTTGTGTACCGTCGTTAAGAACGTACTGCGGAGGATAAGATGACAGTACCATATTTACGCCTTTTGGATCCACCGGTCCCTGTCCTTGAATACGATAACCAACTTGTGATTGCGAACCGCCGGCAGGCGGAACGGATTGCTGTGGTGACGCCTGCTCTTGCGGCTGCTTCAATCCCTCCAGGAACTTCTGCTTTGCCAAATAATCGTTGTGCATTTGAGCGTGAATGTTGTCTGGAGTAACAGGGGATCCTCCTTCTTGCAATCTAGCCTGCGCGGCTGCATACGCATCGCCGTAGTTCTTCGGATCGCTAAAATAGTCTGCCTCTGTCATGGGCGGCTTCCCTTGCACTGCCGCAGGAGGCATCTGCTGCATCATAGGCTGAACTTTACCAGTCGATCTCTGCATTCGCATGCGAGACCGCAAGTTATCCAAGGCTTGAGCTCGCTGAGTGCCATCGATGTCCTTGTCTCGCATTATCAGCCTCATCGCACGCTGATCATCCCGTAACGATTTGACAACATCTGGATCATACATTCCGCTGCGAATTTCCTGCTCAATCATTGCGTCGTCTTCACCGATCGACGGCGCTGCGTTGTAGTTACGCATTGCTCCTATCTGACCCATCCTGTACTGATTATCGCGATCCGACTGCATCTGCTCGAGATCGTACTTACGCTGCTGCGCCACCAGCATTTGCCCATACTTTTGACCGTCTTTGTCCCTCCCGAGAGGAATGCCAGCTGCGTCGTGTCGTAGTACGATTCCCATGTGACCTAATCCCTTTATCTAAATTGCTGTATCTAGCTTAATAATTATTGCTATTTTTTGTCTGTGAAAACGTGATTTTAGTTTATTTGACACCAAAATCGACAGTTATGGGCGATCGAATAGGCTAGTTTTAGTCTTCCTTGCGATATCCAAGCCGAAATAAGACCCTGGCGAGATCCTGAGCGGTCTCGGTTATGGTCTCCTCGCTCAAATCCCAATGACATGCGTGCAGCATTTCATGGACAAAAACCTCCAATTCTCGCTCACCCGTCAAAGACGGACGGACGGTTATGGTGCGATTATCCGCGTTGCACAATCCGTCCAGTTTCCGGTCTAATCTAACTCTGACGATGGTCCAGTATTTGCCTCGAAGTCTGCAACGCATTATTTGCACCTCATGGAATCAACCAATACTCGGTCGTGCTTGTGATTCCACGTAAATCGCAACCAAGCGCTACCTAGGGCTTTAGGTCCAAGCATCTTCTCGACTTCCCACCCTGATGCTCCTTCACCCCAGGCGTCCTTGTAGCCTGGAGCCCGGACGTGCAGCTGCTCATCGTGGTACAAAACACCCCTCGCTGAGCACCTCTGGCGAGGAATTGTCACGCACCACTCGTCGTGGGTGTGACCAGTAAGGACAATATCCGCGTCTGGAGTAAATACGGCGATCCGGTTAGTTTGGATCACGCCCCTGGTCACGAAACCGCCACCACCCGTGCCATGGTAGTGATAAAGCATCTTTTGGTCTTTTTGCGCTGCTGATCCACCAGCCTGATTGTGATCTATAAATCGAAATATCACCCAGCCACCATATCCGCTGGATTCCACATTCGACCCAAACGACCTGAGTTTTGCCGCCAAGCGATCGGTCAGGTCCGTCTCATGCCTGGAGGTTATGGCGGTTTCGTGATTCCCTCGACCCAAAACAGCCCATTGAGAGACGTATGGTTTGTAGAACTCCGCGGCTGTGTCAACAAGTAAGTCAAAGTAGTTATTGCCTTGATGCTCATCTCTGAGCGAGTTCTTGTCTGCTCTTTTGTCCCACTTGCCCTGCATCGCGCAGAATAAGTCGCCGTTGTCAATGATCGGTGCGTCATACTCTAAAGCCTCATCGAGATGCTTTTTCTCGAGAGCCTGATTGCATTTTGGATTGTCATGATGCACATCTGATCGGAGCAAAACCCATTGCTCCCAGTCGAAATTCCGAACCAAATCAATACGCATCTCGATGACGTTTTTACTTAGCTTCCGAAGACTCCATCCCATTGCTAAACTCCGTTAAAGTGAAGGTTATCTAAACAAAATGAGCCTTCGATGGAACCTGCAAAGATGGATTGTGTTCGTTTCTTAGGACTTCCCTAAGAAACTCCCTATCCATGTCGCTTCCGTCAACAGCCTTGGCGACTACGCAGTACCTTGGCAACTTTGCATCCATAATTGAATACTGATCTGTAAGCTCAAGCATCGCTGCTTCGCACATCTCCTTGAGGCAAGGCAGTGAAGGAACCCACCACGTAGTCAAATCCGGATATAGCCTTTGCCGATGATTTCCATTGTATTTCATCACCGATTCTGTTTCACCAGGAAGTATTGGTGTTTCGATCACCACCAACCCTCCTGTTTTTACAATCGACCTAGCTTGCGCCAGAGATCTCATTGGATCTTGAAGGTGGTACAGCACACCAAAGTGAATAACTATGTCGAACAGCCTATCAAACGGCTTTTCATCTCCGTAGGATTCCTGGAGGAAGATATCCAGTCGATCGAAAAGATCGTACGGCCCAACATTGAAAAACGGGATTATCTTCGACTGCTTCTGCTCTCTCAACCAAAGTAGTCGCTCGTAAAACCTGTAGGTCACATCAGTGGAAACAACAGTCCTGGCACCCCTCGACTCAGCCTCGAACGACCACATCCCATCCCAAGCACCGATATCGCAAACGATCTTGCCTGCGAAGTCAATCTTGTCCAATACCGACCTTGCATTATCCCATAACGGATCCCAATCACGACCGGGAGTAACAATGCCATCACCAAGATCGATCTTGTGGTACCACCAGCCAAAATCATCTATGCGTTTTTTGATTGCAGCGATTTGCTCGACCGATCTTGCCATTGCTTGAGCCGCCTATCTCCTTGTGGACACAAAATTCAAAAGATGCGTCATGGAGTCTGAAAAAGGTCGCGATCGCCTCCACCTCTCCCAATCAACACTATCATTGTAATGCGAAGCAATCATATTCTGGCCAACTGACACGGATGTTGCCTCCCAGTGCACCGGATGAAGCCTGTGGAAAAAAATAGGATCTCCGACCCACTTTATCTTGGCATTGATCCTTTCTAGGTGATAAGGGATCCAGTAATCCCACATTGTCTGTCCGATCGCAAAATCGAGATCCGGGAACGTCTCGACTTGCTCTGGATAAATCAGAAACGCATCAAGCCCCCAGTTTTCGACCTTTGCATTACCGATCAACTCAGTCCAATTATGTCTTACACCTACAATGCTCTCCCTGTTTTCAATCGCGCTAGTGAACACTCGCTGATCGCTGTAGATGGCTATATCAGAATTGATCATAAGAATTGGTCGATCGCCACCAAGCTGCATCAAGTCGTAAACTCTAGGGCACGGACGATCGAAACTTGACGAAGGTTTCACCTCGAAGAAGTCGACGTCGTACAAATCTCGAAGAGATGGTATTTCTTCTGCTGTGTTACCAGAAATTGCAGTGAATCCCATCGCCTTCCACGACCTTAGGCTTTCCTCCTGAACCTCCAAATGCTTTGGCAGAGGCGAAAGAGACGTGACCACAACGAGATCACTTACCACAGGCTGAACAGGCTTCCATTGCTCAATTGCAGACCACAGTGGCAGCTTTGGCTTACCTAGTTTGGCGTTAACTCGATTGTGTATTCTGCAACCCCACAAAAAGAACGCCATAGGACTTGAAAAGTCTGGACGGTCTTCAGCCTTGTAGACGTTATAAGACTCCTTACACCCGCACGACGACGATGGGATTGTCTTTTCCCACTCCCTAAGAAATCCAGGATCGCAACCATCATAGGAATGAAGCGATAGCCACGCTGCACGACCCGTCTCAACTGGGCTTTCCGACCACTTCGACCTTCTGTCAACAAGCTCTTTCTGCATTAGCCTAGCAGCATGAATCTTGTTGTACGGGTCATTATTGCGACGTGAAGGATCAAATACCTGATCGCTCGATGAGTAGATAAGCTTGCATGAAGGACAAATCGTCGGAAAGTTTAACTCCCGATCGTAAGACACATAGCCGCAAACATTACACGTCCACACTGCATTCATTTGTCACCACCAAATATCGACACAAATAGTACAAATAACAGGCGGAGGAGGTGGCGGCGCATCGGGAGGCTGCGGAGGAGGGTCTGGTTCGTCTGGAAGTTTAGGGCAACTGCAACCAGCAGATGGATAGCAGAATGTCCAACTTCGGCAGCTTCCGTTACTTCCAGCTCGCTCCCAGTTGCACACAGTATCTGGAATTATGCATTCTTCAATGCTGCCTATTATGTTTCCACCAACAAGACAACAGCCACCAACAACCCCAGGCTTGTCTCCAACAGGAGGAGGCCAAACGCCACCACCAGAGACCCTCAAATACCAACGAGGGCATTTATCAGGGTCGTCTTGAAATACAGCAGGGCAATGAAATGATATGATGAACTCTTGCGGAATAGGATTGTCCTCTTGCTGGCAACAAACCTTTCTATTCTTTCCGTCTATTGGAACCTGAATCCATCTTGCGTTTTCAGAATCCAAGACTAACTGCCCATAGCAGTGCCAATCGTTCAAGTAGCTAACAAACGAACAATTATAGCTCGAATCTGCTGGACGAATCCTGTAGTTGATGATATCCGGAAGTATCTCAACATCTCCGGTTACTTCGTTTCCACATGTGCAGAAGCAGTAGTCACATCTAGGATTTTCTGTCACCTCAGGGCATGCGTTTCGAACCGAAGGAGAATCAACAAGCGTCTTGAAATGCTCCCTGAACGAAAACTGAGTAACGTACATATCGGCTTGACTCATTTGCATTCCGCAATAGTAGCCGTTGGTGAACAAACCTGGATGTGTCACTGACAGCCACACCAACCCCTTCTCTTCTGGGTCTTCAGCAAAATCCACGCTTCCGCAACTCTCGTACATCAACCCAAGGTTTACGCAAAACTCGCCATCTGAGATCCTTGCTGTCATCCATGCTCCGAATGGAGGGTTTTCAGTCAGCGGATCGTAGGTATACACCCTGCTTTTCAACTCTGTTTCAGTTCTAGTTCCTGCGCTCCACGCAGACATCCCAAGCCTCATTGTGTACGTCGTACTGCTGGTGAGCTCTGCCTCGGCGTAGTAATAGCTCATCGGAGAGCAGTATGTCTCAGAAACACCATCAATAACCTCAGTCACGTCTTGCTTCTGAGAATTAAGGATTATCCTCCACCTCTGCCCACTGGCAGGTGGTATAGGAAGAAACGGATCACCCTCGGAAGGCGGGTATTCAAGCTGGTTGTAGGTTATGAAAAACTGAACGATCATTGACCCATCTGGTGACGGATGCGGAATACTAACCATAGCAGGAGCGCCAGGAGTGATAGAAGCTGCCTTGCTCTCAGCAGGCTCAATCCTCCAGCTTCCAGGTCTTTCGCACCAAGAACCATTAAGACGATTTTCAGCAGGTCGATTGAAATCGTCATTGTAGATCAAGCAGTTTCCGCAGCAACATTTTTTCCACGCCATTTGCCTTGATTCCTACTCTTCAGTTACGCATTCGCAGTCGTCGCCAACAGCCGTGCATTCGCAGGCTTCCAACGTGTCCGGATCGCACTTCGCATCGATGATGTAATACTTGCCCTCCTGAAACATCACCAAGCCCTTTGTTCCAGCTAGCATACCAAGATATACTCCCTGCGGATCATAGATTGTTGCGGTATGAGGCCAGTAACCAGACATCTGACGAACACACGCCTGACAGGATGTTCCAGTTAAAGCTTCTGTTGACTGAAAACGAAAAATCTTCGTTTCGCCATGAACCAGCATCCAGTTGATCACTATGTCGTTGTGGTCGTAAAGGATGTTGATCTCGTTACTCAAGCACTTTGGCTGTCCACCGTAGTTTGCTCCAGAAACAACACCTGGGTTTTGACCAAGACGCCACTCAATCTCAACAGGCGATGGAGGGACGTAGTGAACGTCTATATCAGCTATACCTTGGGTTGGCAAAACAGCCATAAAGATTTCGCCAACTCTGTATCTCTTAGCGCCTCCAGATGTCACCCTGCATCCGTAAGGCTTAGCTACGGATATTCCTGGATTGTCGGCGCTGTTCTCTGCGTAGTCGACAAATTTCAAGATTCTTGGGTCGAATCCACGGCAAACAACATGGTTTTCGTATATGTCCTCGCGAGCAATCTGCATCAGCGCACAATACGGAAACTCGCCAAAAAGCTGCAAGTCATCATGGTCCCCTCGCATCGCGTTAAACGGCGAAGGAACCTTGAACTCTGGTGTGGGTCTGCGTCTTTTTCGAAACATCGCTCACCTAGTTTGGAGTCAACCATCCACCACCGCTATCACCGAGACCAGCAATCATCTGAGACATGTCTTTCCATTCAGGAGCAACATCCTCTCGGCGTTCGACAAATGCGTACACGCCAACCAGAAGCTTATTCCGCTCATCAAGCTGGTACATCATCAACTTCATATTCTGATCGGCAATAGACTTCCAGCCTTCAAGTCTTTGCACAGACGAGTTCATCAGCTCGACAATGGCTCTGTGTTTGTGCTCAGCAAGCGTGCTTGCGTTCTGCATTAACAGAGTTGCGTACCTCTCCTTGCCAGACATCAATGCAGTAAGAGCATTTTGCAATTGCGTAAGGAGATTGTTCCTTTCTGGTATTTGCGTCTTGATAATATCCTGCTTTTCAGCGTTCTGCCGCTGAATGCCTTCAAGAAACTGAGCCTCGATCTTCTGGATCTGCTCATACCTACGAACCGTATCTTCCTCTTTCCACTTCGCAAAAATGTCACGGAGTTGGTAAATGCGATCTACGGAGTCAATCGTTCGCTGCCTAATCTCCTGCAGCTTTCCATACATGTTCGAACTGACTTCAATGCTGTACTTTTGGTTTGCGTCATTAGCCGAAAAGATCGCTTGCTTCCCAGCCAGCACCCTATTCCGGACATCATTCAGCAGTGCAAATGTGCTGCTAATGAGAGACGCTTGATACCGAAGAACCTCCTGCTGGACATTGTGAAGGCGATCCTTCCCATCGAGAGTCCTAGCCCTCATTGCTGCCTGCTGCTCATACAGTCTGTGCTGATTGTCAAGCTTCTCGCGATTTAGCCGATCATTCAGCAATTGAATTTGCTCGTCTCGATCTCTCTGATTCCTGGCGGTGACATCAGCCACTATAGCGGACGACGACAGACCTCTACTTACAAGCTGCTGCATCTGAATTGACAGGTTAGATGCAAACTGCTCGTTTATACGAGCTAACTCAGTGCTTCCGAGGTTGACCAGAAAGTTTCGCGCTATCTCGGCATGGCTAAAATAGTCGCTAGACAGAGCGCCAAGAACAGACGTGTAGTCGCTAGCGTGAGTCGACGATAAAGTTCCGGCAGTGCTTTTGATTAGATTGAGATCAATCTCGACCTTTGTGTAATCCGACTCTAAAAGCAACAAAATACTGGCTACATCAGCGACATACGTGTTTACGTTGACCTGAACCTTACTCATCTGTGACGCGATGTCGGAAGCGTGAGCTGTGTAGTTGGACGCCAATACGGAAAACTGCTGGCTGTAGTCGGAAATGTGCGAATCCAGAACATTTCCAAGCGACGATATTTGAGACAAAACATCTGCCAAGTACGATGCAAAGTTCTGATCGAGCTCCGCTAACTTGCTTTCGTACCTACTCAGGAAATCAGCCAAATTCGTCTCTTGCTTGGCGAACAATGCCTTTATTTCGGTGGCGTTGTTTGTGGCGTTCGTTTCAAGATCGCTTAACCGAGTCAACATCTGACCCAAAGCAGTCTTTGCCTCCAAAGCGTCGGCAACAATCTGGGACTGGTTCTCCGAGATCATTGTCTCTACTTCGGTCATATAATCATCAAGGTCTGCCAGATACACGCCAGACTGCGCGTTCTGTTCTTTGGTCTGAGCATCGAACTGCACATTCGAGCTATCAACCATCAAGTTCATCCCCTCGAGAACCTCGTTATACCTATACTGATTTGCTCCTCTCGCCTCGTTGGCTGCTCTGGTGTACGAGTTACACAGAGCTCTCAGCACCTCTTGTGGTCTCAAGCCTTCCTTCTTAACCGAGAAGTAATTGGTAGGCGGCTTGGTTGTCGTATCCTGACGGATGTTTGTTACCTCAAACCCCTGAGCAACCAGCCATCCCATTATGTTTTCTGGAACGTCCGTAACAGTTTGAGTAGCCCACCACGGCCCAAGCTCCATAAATGGGTTTACAACCGGAGGAAGCCAAAACTTCTCTTGCTCGGAACTTATACCAGGAACAACGGAGAACTCATTTGAGTTTTCATGCGACACAGATATAGCCCTTTACGACTAAGCGTTTGCTGCCTTGGAGTACATTTCAAAAACAGTCCATGTGTTCGTTGCTGAGCAAAAACACCTGACACCACGGCTTGCTGGAATTACAACACCCAAGTTTGGTGACTGATTATTCATAGAACCACCAGTCGCTGGATACAGCTTTGCAGAAACAGCAGTAGTGTTGATCACATCCATGATATCTCCAGCATTCCCAGTTGGCAGCTTTACCCCTTTAAGGGTGCTGTCCGACGTAATGAACGTCGTGTTGGTTGATGCCAGTGCGGCGGCATCCGTTGCCGTAGCCCCAGTAGCAGCCGTTGGTGTTGCAGTGACGCTAGCGTATGTAGCCTGAACTCCATCACCACGATAAAACAACCTTGCGTTATTGCTTAACTTTGGCATCAAGCCGTGCGCTGTGGATGTTGCATCCAAATCTGTGTTATCATCTGGAGTCGCAAAGTCATCAAGCTTGATAGCCTTGGCGTCGGTGAGATACCTCTGGTTCCACAGCGTGCTAACAGTGATTTTCTGAGGTGATCCAGTATTCAGCGAATACAATTCCTCTGTTCCTGCCACAGATCCAGCAGCACTTAGCCCAGTAACGTATGTAGATAGCGACGAGAAAACGTGCGACTTCAAGTTTCCAAGTGTTAGCTTCTTATTGTTGTTTACAGCTCCGTCGTCGATAATAAAAAGATCGTTATCCGACAACACACCAAGAGTGGCTGCTGTAAGAGTTGATATGTTGATAGATCCGGCTACAACAGTGCTTACGTAGCTTGCAAGTGCTCCAATATCAACACGATAACTCGTAGTGCCTCTCCGCATCCAGAAATTGTCACCAGCAGCTGGTGTTATAACCGACTTGCTCCACATAGCTGTCTCGGCATACGCGGCAATATCCGAGCTCGCTATCTTCTTTGCCGTACCACTTTGGATGACATAAAAGGTATCGGCACCGGCAAGTGTCACCACAGAAGACAAACCTGTCACGTAAGACTTGTAGTCAGTCCACAACTGCGTCTCGAAGTCAGCAAGAGTTGATTTTTTCGGTGTAGTTCCATCACCAATCAACAAAAGCGATCCTGAAGCCAATACTGCCGAGGAGAGTCCAGTTAAATCAAGAACGCTACTCTGCACTCCAGATTGAACATACGTCTTCAACTGGTCGACGGTAACACTGTATGTAGTTCCTGATCGACCAATAGCGATCTTGTCACCTGTTACAACAGGGCTTCCGCTAGCTGCTGACCAAGCAGAAGCCAAGACATACGTCGACAGAGAACCAACATCAGTTTTGTACTGTGTACCAGAGCGGAATATCAAAAAGCTATCGCCAGCTACAGTGGCACCAGACGAAGCGGCGCTATTTTGCGTTCCAACTACGTAAGTTGCGACATTGGCACCAGTGGCTGTCCTGCCAGTAGCGCTACGCTGTAGCAAAAACACGTCCGTGGCATTCGCCGCAGCACCCAGCGCTGAATAACTAGACCAAGGAGCCGCGGCAATAGCTGCCCCTACTTCATTTTGAATATACGTCCCAATAGTTGATGCTGTGATTTTACTGGCAATACCACCATCGTTTACGTAAAAGGTATCTGAGTTGTCTAATGCAACAACAGACGGAAGACTTGCAGTATAAGCCAAAAACTGCGAATGAACCCGAGCAGCAATAGCCGTGAACGTTGTCTTGAGCGCCGTTGAACCTTGAGCCAAAACGTATTGATCACTGTCAGCCAATGTAGCCGAAGTCAACGCTGCGATCTGCGCCCCGAGAGCCACATCGGTTGAGTTAAGAAAAGTCCTTACGGTGGCGATGTCAATCTGCTTTAGCACACCTCCGTCACTGAAAACCAACTTATCACCATCGACAATCGTGGTTTCAGTAGGAAGAGCCTCAAGCTTGTCAACAACCCAATTGAAGAAGTTCTGCGCCGTAATGATCTTCTCGATATCCGACTGAAATACGTTCAATTCGTCGGCATCGTTTACAGTTGTAATCACAGCAGCTTGATGCAACTGATCCACAGCGAAAGCAGCCAGCAAAGCAGCTGTCGCATGACGTGATGTCGTCCCGTCCAGCAATGGGAACTTCTCTGGACCCGTAAGCGTATCAGCCGCTAGTGAAGCAACCCAATCTGAAAAAGATACGTCAGGCACAATTTACCTCCATGCCCCTGAAGGCATCGTTACCGCGTTAGCTCCCTCCCATGCCCAGTTGCCACTAGCAGCCGACACAAGAAGGATCATGTATTTACCTCTGGCTCTTGGATAGCATCGGTGATTAACACCAGCAGTCCAAACGCCGCTACTGTGAACATTTGCTGGAGAACCACCGGAAATCAGTGTCTCAATGGCTGATTTCGCGTTAATACTAACCTGCTCGGCAGTATCGGCGACCATGATTCTCCATGTGACGTTTACACTTCCTGAAGCGATTATACCGTGCAGCTGAATCACCCTGCCATAACTATTTCCATCGCCGAGACGCATCGGACCAATGGCAATATAAGATCCCGAGTGACCAGATTTGAAAGGCCAAAACCCTTGCCGCTCGATATCAAACATCCACGAAACCGAAGCTGAAGGTATATGAATATAAACAGCCTTCGACTCGTGGTCGTAATCCAAAACAGTCCCTGCGTTTGTAATGCCAGTCAAATGCTCCGGAATAATGTCTTCTGATAAAGCCTGGAGCCCTTGACCGGAAGCAGACACCGTATAAAGCCCGTGGGACGAAAGAAAGTAATAGCGATCGAGGTGATCGCGACACCAAGCTTTCGGACCAACCATCCCAACTTCCCGAGAAATGTTAGTCAGGGTTCCACTCTCTGCAGGATCACCCTGAATAGACCACAACGAACTGCTTGTTGCGGCTAGCAAAAAAGCATCCTTGTGTGGAACTAACGACACGACATTGGCACCAATCTCTCCAGCCTCGGAAAGCTGAATAACAAAAGGACGCATGACATCGCTAACATCCGACTTCAGTGACCAGTCTGTGTAATTACCCTGCCTACTGGCAAAAATAAGATTACCACTTGGTCTTAAAAATCGATCTCTGTAGATGCATTGAGCGGAATGACTAGCCGGAGCGCTGGACCCAGGATCCACATAAACCACACCGCCACTGTGAGTAGCAGACTCTCCAGAGCTAATCACAATGCGATTACCACTCGAGTCGGTAATGTAGTTTCCAGAGCTATCAGTCAAATACTTGCTTTGAGTTGCAGCAACTGACGGAGCGCCTGACTGAGACCAGGAACCACCTCGAAGGCGACCCTGAAAGTCTTCAATCCGGCAGTTTACAGCCCAAGGACTGAAATACCGATCACGCCTGCCAACTTCCTGACGAAAGGACAGGCGACGATTAACACCCGAAGGGAACAGTATTTCATTGTTTGCCATATCGTCACTTACGGAGCCGCTACTTCAAGTGCCGCAACGGTACCAGCCGCAGCGAGCGTGAAACCCTTCCACGAAGTTGCGGATTCGCAAATCAAGATCGCCATCATGTTGGCAGCTACTGCAGATTCAGCAGCAGCACCAGTTCCTCCATTGATCGCGATAGTCGTAGGGGAAGTTGTTCGCAACTCACCCCCAGTCGCAGCCCCTGCAACAATTACAACCCTTCCTGGGACAGGACTTGGGAGGATAAGAATGTTGTTCACATTACCCCATGTCGGAATAACAATCTGAACCAAACTTTCCTCGGGAATCCTTGTTCCAGTTGCCGAAGCAACCAATGGCACCGAACCTGGACCATTATTCGAGAAAGCGCGAAGCAATTCATTCAAAACCATGTGAGCCGACATAATTTCTCCTTCGAGTGACTAAACTAATCCTTCAATGTGACCCCAACAACGCCAGCGGCATCGCCAGTAATTTTCAAAAAACGCGAACCAGACAACGCAACTGGAATCGGATACGACTGACCAGCAACCACGGCTGTAGTAATCGCAACGTTGGCTTCGCTTCTCGCCGGAAGGTATGTTCCAGTGGCAGATAAGCTTGAGTGCCAAGTCAATGTCATAATCGTGGACCCAGACGGAACGTAGACCGTCCCCTTGTCAAAGTCCCCGTAAATAATCGGATCGCTTGCGCCAACCGTAGCACCAACTGCCACGGTTTCAATTGAATTGCTGTATCGTGCGGTTGTCACATTGCTTCTCCGTCAATTGTCAATCTTCCTATCCGCTGTTCTCGGATTCTGTAATCATAATCGAAAACGCCAAATTTTCCATGCATTCCTCGAGGAGAGTCTGGACCTAAACTGGTCGGGCTCGAGCGATCTTCGTCATTTCTGATCGCCAGGGCAATTAGCTCCAGGAAACGCTTTTCGTGAACATGCTCCCTTTCCTCGTAATTATGCTCCGCAGAGGCTAAACACGCCTCCAGGATGACCTGACTAAGCATTTCCGCTCCAATTGGGAATTGATTCGACTCGTTTATGTCAACTGGCCGCAAAATCATTGGAACTCGAAGAGCATAAGCCGCATCCGGGGCAGGGTAAAAAGCAAGCGATTTCCTGCTCCCTATCGTGGGGTCAAACCTGTCCATCCTAACGGAATAGAAACACGGGCGTCCAAATTCTGGATTTCCGGCTTCGAGCTTTCGAATAGTCGCGTCGTGCCGTCTTTCAACAGACGGAAACCACTGATCCGGGCTTGGGTAGTAGGTCAAATTGGCGTCGTTTGCCACAGAGTCAAACGATGAGTCCATCTGAATTTCAGGTCTTGCCAGCTTGTAGCTAGACGCCGCAGCAACGGCAACGGACGTGTCGTCAAGAGTTATTTGGGATCCGCTTTGCCTGCTTGCCACAGAATAATACTTGTTATTTACCATCAACACGCCGCTTGCAGCCCACGTCGGGAATGTTCCGCCAACCAGAGTCACAACGCCGGAAGCGACAGTGACCGTCCCGGTTGCGTACGGAGCGGTGGTTGTGACGTCTGCCAAAGGTCTAAAAAAGGACCACTCATGAGCAGAGTACACTCGGTAAAGACCGTCATGAATGCAATAATTTATCCTGGTGAGTTGATCCGATGAAAACGACGCACCGGCTTCTGCGCCGAAAAGGTAGTGGCCCACACGATCTACGAGACTTGAGTAGCTTACCGGACCACTTACGGGATTGGTTCTTGCGGCTAAATCCAACTCAAAGTGATAGGTCGCTCCATCGTAAACAAACTCCACATAGGCTGTGTAGCTTACTCCTGCAACATCGTTTAGTTCATACTGATACGTCCCAGTGGAAACGGCTGTCATTGCCGTACCATCCGCAACAACAACCGCGTTCGTGTCGTTTCTTTTTACACCGTACGTACCAGTCGGGTCAGAAAGAAGCGCGCTGGTGACATTCGTAGGAACACCGTCAACCTTGAATACTTTACGAATGATTCGAGACATGATTACTCCAAGGTTATACTTCTGTCTTCAACTACGATATTTACTGTTCCACCACCTCCACCAGCACCCATAGACAATGCGATCGTGTCGAACCTGAACTGCCCAGATCCGTTGTCTTCAATCATACTGCTTAGTTTTGCATAAGTAGAACCTACAGCAAAATCAGCATCAGTGATAACCCCAGGCTGAAGCTCGTGAATGTCTGCAGCAATATGATTCGCACCAGTTACCGACACAGTTCTTTGGTTTGTCGTAGTGACGAGAAGTCGATCACCAAAAGATCCGTTAGGCCACCCAGCGCTTGGCATAGCACTGTAAATACCTGAAGTTACGACGCTTGCAGGTATCTCGTAGCTCTGAAACGTTGCGGTTGAAAGCAGCAAATCGACCCACCACGAAGCAACAGGAATAGAACCAACCAACGCAAGAATGCGATATGTTGCAGCCGGAACATCCGTATAAATTGCTTGATACACACCCTTGCGATTCGTCGCTTCGGTGGCAGTAACGGACGCTATTTCGGTATCGCTAGCGGGAGCAAAAAGCTTCGCAACGACTGTTTGCCCTGGTGCTGCAAAAAATTCAACCGTCTGAGTCGCTGGCATTTTCTTCCTTTAGCTGGCTGATTTTTTGAGCAAGTGGCATCAGCATAACGGCAGCTTGCAAACTACTAGGAGCCGACTTAATCGCCGATTCGATGCATGCCATCAATTGCTGCTGTTCATCTCTTGTGATTTCTAGGATCATAACTATACCTGAGGAAGAACGTCAGGAACATTGAGTTGAGCCAGCAACGCATCTTGTTGCGCGGGTGAGAGCGAATCAACGACTTCCATCGCCAACTTTTTCTTGAATGCAATAAGGTTCGCATAATACGAATCGCATGCAGCACGAAACACCTTTTCAGCATACTGCCCATCGGTCAGCGCAGGAACAGGATTCTCTTGATCGCCACTTGAGGCAGTTGCTTCGTTGGCTAGCTTGTTCGCATACGCAAGTCCCCAACGCTGTTCTTGCGTGAGCTTGGTTAGGTCAATCATTGCAGCGTCCTCAGTTGAGTAAGAGTCATGGTCGTGTTTTCGATATCGCTTTGCAAGCGAACAACTTCAGCAATGTCGCCATTGATCGTCGCCGTAGCAAGCATCGAGTTGAGCGCGGTCAACTTGTTTGAAACGAGAGTAACTAGATCACTGATTGTCATACCAGCACCACCAATTCTTGACATACCGTCGCTAAGTGACTTTGCAACAGGACAACATCGTACTTGTCCGTTCCGTCTACAGCGACATAAGCAACCAGTCGTGAACCACCCGTTGCAGTTCCAGATTGCAGAAAGTCGGTCGGCGTATATGGGCTAAATACGCGATGCTTTGCATCGAAGCGATAAATCTGACTCACTTGCGATGCAACGTAAACATTGATATACGAGAACCGCCCCTCTTGGCCATAGGGCGAATAGCAACCAGTTGTTCCAGTTGTAAAAGCGTTGACATTCCCGTCGTATGCCACCGCACCAGTCCAAGTCCCAGTTATAGATCCAGCTATATCAAGAAGATCGAGCGTTACCGAATTTCCGCCGCGAAAGAAGTAGTTGAACGAGTGACGAGCGTTACGAGCAACATCGGGCTGAATCCCGAAGGAAGGACACCATAGGCAACCCGCACTGTGAGCCGCCGGAGCGATGCCGAAGTAGGTTGTACTCCATGCGTCAGCCGCGATAGAGTTGGTTCCATTGTTCACGGTCGCATCGCCATAGTTGTAGGTGTAGGTGGTAGTGTTCGCGGCTGTTCGCAAAACAAGCAAGTTCGGTTGCTCGATGACGAACTTTGCTGAAGTCGATGGTTGAACAGTCCACGGAGTACCCATAGTGTAAACGGCAGAAGGTCCAGCAGTATGCGATGCGATGATTCTTCGCTGCCCGACTGCTGTTGGAGTCAACGTATCTTCGACGATTCTGATCTGGAAGTTGCGATATTCATTCGCTGCGACTGCTGCATCACCACCACTCGCACGCCCTGTGATCGTCGATGCGCCTGAACCGGTCCCAGTAATTGCGAATCGAGTTCCTCCAGCGGTATCCGTGTCATGCCCGCCCTTGATCATTCCCTCGCCCGGCTTGTTGTCGTATGGAACATATTGCTCATCCATAACGAGCATCGCAGAATCGGTCGCAACTGTCGGAAGATTTGTAACGCTTTTGTTCGCAAGCGTGTTCGTTGCTGGTTCAAAACTACGGAACGCACCAGCGGCAAGCGAACCAGCACCTAGCATGAACAAACGACCGCAAAGTATTTCATATCGTGCGCCAGTTGCAGGGGTAAATGAAAAAGCAACATCGACGTTTATTACCGGAGTCGTACCGGCAGTATTCCCGACGATCCATCGCTCTTCTGTTTTACCGGCAGTCGAGTCGATGAT
>Ga0078894_10000334_pt1 | contig 32316 bp, 35 predicted proteins | sample LauGreSu1BDMLBSD_2_FD_67506 | JGI IMG/M metagenome (GOLD analysis project Ga0078894, IMG submission 67506) | Freshwater lake microbial communities from Lake Michigan, USA - Su13.BD.MLB.SD (version 4) (version 4) | ecosystem: Environmental > Aquatic > Freshwater > Lake | place: Lake Michigan... | reverse complement strand
GTAATAGCAATAATGATACAATAAATATATTTTGTCAATACTTCATTCATCCAAATAAAGAAAGACAGTTAGAAATTACAACATGTTTAAAAAATAATGTAAAAAATAAATATATTAAAAAAATTTATTTGTTGAACGAAAGAATTTACACAGATGAAGAGTTAGATATTTCAAGTAATAAAATAATACAAGTAGATGTTAAACATAGACTACAATTCAAAGACGTATTTGAATATATACATTCAAATGATGTGAAAGGATATAATATAATTGTAAATTCAGATATTTTTTTCAAAAAAAATATCAAAAATTTATTCAAAAGCGATATTCATATAAATAAAAAAATGTATGCTCTTTTAAGATATGAATATAATGTATTAGATCCAGAAAAAACATATTTGTTTGGTCCACGCGGAGACTCACAAGACACATGGATAATACATTCTAATTTTAATATAGGTAAAAAAGAATGTAAAATATTCAACTTTGAATTTGGAAAGCCAGGTTGTGATAATAAAATGACATATTTAATGAGTGTATTAGGTTATGAAATTTTGAACGATCCTACATTTATTAGAAGTTATCATATACATGAAACGAATATTCGTAATTATACAAGCGTTGATGCGATACCACCACCATATGAAATGGTTTTTCCAAAAAAACATTTTGACATATTAAAAATAGAAAACCCAAACTTAGAAATGTATTATAACCCAAAATATAATCATAAAATTAGCAATAATACACTATTTAATTATATAAGCAAAAAAATACAAAACAACCAACATTTTATTATACCTAGAGTTGCTGGAATTGAAACGCAGTTTGCTATTTATTCAATGTTATTATTAATGCCAGAATATAAAGATCAATATTCGAAAATACATAATTTTTTTGAAAATTATAAAAATCAATTTAAAACAAATGCTGGCATAAAGGCTTCTTCAAATGTATCAATACAAAAATATTCGAAACTTTTTTTGGATGCTTTTGCTAGCTGTGAATTATATGGTTCATGGGCACCATTTGACTGTGTTTACCAAGCAATTCATGACGCACATGACATTTTAAACAATTTATTTAAAGATAAAGAAACCATATACTCAGAAGTATTTGATATATATCATTATATATATAACAGACCATGGACACTTGCTCTAGAAGGTAAGAGAGTATTAATTATCTCCAGTTTTGAAGAATCTATTAAAGAAAAAATAAATATAAGAAAGGATATTTTTGGCATTGATTTATTTCCAAATTGTGAAATTATTACAATAAGACCACCACAAACACAAGGTGATGAAGAATCGCAAGAGTTTGACATTGAACTAGATAAATTTAGACAGAAATTAGATGAAATAAAAGATAAATATGATATTGCGTTGGTTTCATGCGGTGGTTATGGTAATTTAGTATGTTCTCATATATATAAATCTGGAAAATCAGCCATATATATTGGTGGTGTTCTACAAATGTATTGGGGTATATTAGGTAGTAGATGGTTTAAGGATAGGCCTGATATAATACGTTTATTTTTAAATAAATCATGGACGCGACCAAAGGATAGTGAAAAACCAAAGAATCATCAAAATATAGAAAAATCTTGTTATTGGTAATTTATATTGTATAATATATCCTATAATATATTATATAACTGACAATTACATTAACGAATTAACATTTTAGGATTAATATATAATTTACAACCTTTTTCATATAACTTCGTATTTAAAGGGACATGCTCACAAACTTGTTTATCTAGATGCGATTCTTCATAACCATTATATCTAATGTTTTTCAATGATTTTAATTTATATAATCCTGCACCTCCAAAAGCAGACACAACTGGCATTAGTTTTGTATCAGTAGGATAATGTATGATATATTTATCAATACACTCATTATAAGCCATAGCTCGTGACATACCCTTTTGCTGTAAAATATTCGCATTATTCCAACAACAACTCATTAAATACTTTTTTTTTCTTAGAGCATAAATATCATAATATTTATCTGAACAGTTCGCAAACATCGCATCCCATTGTTCTGTTTTATATAAAAAACATGTATCTAACGTATCAATTAATTTACCTGTAAATAATACATCATCTAAATCGAGCATGAGCAAATAATCATAATTAGAATATAAATTATTTACATGATCTAATATTTTATTTCTACAGTGAGCTATTCTCATTGTTCTATTTGGAATATTTACATTATCTTCAAAAATAAAATCTATACGTTCGTTTTTAAATGATTTTAAAATTTGTCTAGTATTATCGTTTGAATCGTTTTCATATATAACTATTTTATAATCTTTGAATTTTTTTCCAAGTTCATTCATAATAAAAACATTTTTCTCTATAAAATAAGATACATTTCTACAACAACCTGTAACAACTACATTATATTGTTTCATAATATTATTTGAACTAAATTCACCATTTAAATTATTATTTGATGTATTATGTGATTTATATGATTTTATTTTATCCATCCAATAACTAAGTGTTAATTTATTATAATTAAAATCAATATTTTTAAACTTTTCTATTGTATCATCCAACAGATCCTGTGTTACTAATGACCAATCATTTACAATTAATACTGGCAAATCTTTATATAATGGATCTAACATAGATGTTTTTACAATAGGAATACAACCTAAACACAATGCTTCCCAAGTTCTATGACAATCTAACCCATTACCGTGTGGAGATATAACAAACGCATATTTCGATTGAGTTTCCCATGATTTTTCTCTTTCCACTTTTTCTGGTTCATAATAAACTAAATCTTCGTTTATTTTATCTACCGCATCTTTTCTATCATATCCAAATTTAGTTGTCATAAAAAAATGGAAGTTTGAATAAGCCTTATTTATTCTTTTATGAAATGGTAATGACCGAGTTTTTATATTTTCAAGAATTTTTTCTTGATCAATTGGTGTTGTTTTTTTTCCCCATGAATGATCATTTACAGACATAGTATGATAATCTAAACCAATAGGCATTTGACTTAATTTAGGATGGTTTGTTAAAATACAATTTTGAGAAAACCAATGTATCAATTTATTTGACTCAATAAATTTTGTAAATTCCGCCTCACTTAACAAATCATAAGGACATGTTTCATCATTATCACCAGTTAACAAAATAAATTCATATTGAATATTTTCAAATACATTCTTTATAAAGTAATTTAAACTAGAAATACATACGTAAATTATAGGTCTATACATATTTTTATTAAAGTTGTTGTAATTTATCATTGTTGATATTCCAGAAATAGGCGTTGAGCTATATATATCACACGATTTCAATAAACCACGTGAACTGACATATTTACAATATTCTTCGCTATTTATATCCATATAGTAATTATTATATCTATTAGTATCTATTAGTATTTATATTATTTAATCTATTAAATATTACATAAATTATTTATAAGTGAGTTTAAAATATTTAAAAAAATATATTGTAAATAATTAATGGAGGATCACTTGAATAATGAAAATATACATAATAATATAAAATCAGTTAGTGATATAAAAAATGTATATTATATCAATTTAGCTTCTAGACCAGATAGAAAAAATCATGTTGAAGGTGAGCTTAAAAAAATGGGATTTGACCCCAAAAGATTTAACGCAATTAAAATGGCAAATGGTGCGATTGGTTGCAGCAGCAGTCATTGCCAACTTCTTAAGATGGCATTAGCTGAGAATTTAGATCATATATTGATTGTGGAAGATGATATACAATTTACAAACCCATCATTATTTTTAAATCAAATGAATAGATTTTTCTTGAATCATAAGAATTGGGATGTAGTTTTAATTGCTGGAAATAATATGGGTGATTTTAAAAAAATAGATGATACATGTGTTAGAGTATCACATTGCCAGACAACAACAGGTTATTTAGTTAAAAAACCTTATTATGAAACATTAATCAAAAATATTGAAGAAGGTATTCAAAAATTATCAAGTGAGCCACAAAAAGCAAATTTATATGCCATTGATCAACATTGGTCGCATCTTCAATATAGAGATAAATGGTTTTTAATAGTTCCTTTAACTGTTACTCAAAGAGCTGATTATAGTGATATTGAAAAAAGGCCAACAAATTATTCACCTGCTATGTTGGATTTAAATAAAGAAACATTTAAAATGAGACAACAAAGCATGTTAGCTCAAAAAGAAATGAAACATTTGAAATTTTATTAATTATATTGATTTTATTAATTTTAAAATAATAAAATCATTTTATATTTATTATTATTTTTATAGATTGTTATTTAAATATAAATATAATAAATATAATAAATAAGATTATGCAAAAGGTAAAAAATATTTATAATCTTTTATGTAGAAACCACCATCCAAGTAAAAGTTCTTGTGATATAATGGAACATTTACCAACATTATATAAATATTCAAATGAATGTGATAGTGTTTTTGAAACAGGGGTGCGTGGTTGTGTATCATCATGGGCATTTTTATACGGTCTATTAAGTAATACTAATGGAAATAAAAAAAGAATGTTCTTAAATGATATCAACACTTGTGATATAGAAGAATTATTAGAAGTAATAAAAAATTTAGATGTTGATATTGATATTGATGTGAAATATGAATGGAAAAACAATTTATTATTAGAACTTGATCAAAATTTTGATATTACATTTATAGATACATGGCATGTATATGGACAATTAAAAAGAGAACTAAATAAATTTTCAAAAATAACAAATAAATATATTATCATGCACGACACTACCGTTGATGAAATATATGGAGAAACTATTAGAGTTGGATGGGATGCTAATAAACAAAGTGAAGAGTCTGGTTTTCCTGTTGAAGAAATAAATAAAGGTTTATGGCCTGCTGTAACAGAATTTGTAGAAAATAACCCAGAATGGTATATTAAAGAAAGATATACTAATAATAATGGGTTGACTATTTTAGCTAGAAAATAAATAATAAATTTTATAGATTATTTATTATTTTTCAAATATTATTATTATTTATTATTATTTATTATTATTATTTATTATTATTTATTATTATTATTTATTATATTAAATCTTATTTTCAGCAATCAAACGAGGAAAATCAGATAATTCTATATCAGTAAAAAATTTATTTGTTTCCAAATGTAAGATATTTATTTTATAATTTGGATTCAAATGAAACCCAATAGCATAATCTTCCAAATATTCTTTCTCAATGTATTCTTTCTTCAAAAGTAGTTTTAAAACTGCCTCTTTTGAGAGAAAGTAAAAACGACCACTACAATATTTCGTTTTAAGTATAGGTAAATATTGTGGCAATTCTGGATGCAATTTAAAGTATTGAGATAAATAGTTTTGTTTTACATCTACTATGTAGCCTCCATAATGTATTACATTTTGTGTATTTGTATTTTTATTTAAAATATTGGTAAGAATATTTATAAAATTATTATTGACTAATATTTGATCATCATCAGTTTTAAATATATATTTATAATTAAATGTTTCATTGACAGCGTTATATGCAGCAACAACTTTTTTTGGTAAAGAATTATAATCATCTGCAGTTTTTACTAATAATAAATTATTTTCGTGGTCAAATTTATACGTAGAATCGAGCGTTTCATCACCAATAACATGATAAAAACGTAAATAAGGAGGTATTAATTTTAACCACGTCATTTTTTGAAATAGTGCTTTTTTTTGGTATTTTGTACAATTCATAATAAGCATAATATATTCTTGTTCAATCATATATTTTATGTTTATAATAAATATATGATTTTAAATATAATTTTTTAATAAAAATATAAAGGAAATATATTAAAGATTGTGCTTTAATTGGAGAATTAGATGAATATTTAAGTAAATTTGGTTTAGTTCGTGCTGAAACTAATTGGACTCAATGGAAATGGGGAGATGCTTTTTATATTAGAAATACTTTAATTAATAAATAAAATAAATACTTAAAATCGTAAATATTTATTTTATAAAATGTCTTTAACTATTTCAACTTGTTTTTATATTATCAAATCCAAATTTGATGCTAATGTTTATATCGAATGGATGAATAATTTTATATCAATTGCCAATCAGTTTAATTTGGTCATTTATACAGATGAAAAAAGTTTGCAATACATAGAAACAAAAGGCAACCCTAATATAATGATAATAATTAGACCAATAGAAAGTTTCTATTTGTATAAGTTTAAAGAGTATTGGATTGAAAATCACAAAAAAAATACTCTTCTTAATGACAGAACTGAATGGAAACTCAATATGTTATGGTCAGAGAAAATATGGTTTGTAAAAGAGACGATAGAGAGAAAATACTTTGATACAGATTTTTACGCTTGGTGTGATATTGGATATTTTCGAAATGATAAAGATGATTTAAATACAACTTTTCTCTCTAATTGGTGTAATCCAGAAAAAATTAGTAGGCTTAAAAAAGATAAAATTTATTATGCATGTATAAATAATGATGTTAGATATATTAATTATTTAATTAAAATAATTAACAAGAAAAATATTATTGGTTTGCCTATAAATGAAATACCTGCTATTCAAACATCTGTATCAGGCGGTTTTTTTATTATTCATAAAGATAAGATAGACTGGTGGAGTGGAACTTATGAAAACAAGCTTTCTTTATATTTTCAAAATAAGTATTTGGTTAAAGACGATCAAATTATTTTAGCAGATTGTATTTTAACAAACGAAAACATGTGTCATTTTTTTTTATTTAAAGAAAATGTTAAGCGATTTAACAATTGGTTTATGTTTCAAAGAATTCTATTATAGTTTTTTGTAAAATATTGTTACACATTTATTTTCACCCATTCAGGCGGACATAAATCACGCGTATCGTGACCTGCGGATGGTCCAAACCATACAGATGGATAACAAACAATTTTATCATTATGTGAATTGAAATAAGCACCCCACCAACTGAATGAACTATTTGCTATTATATTGTGATGACAACAACTCATTAATAACATTTGCTCCCAATCAGCAAGTGTATTTTCTCCTCTTGTAAAAGTCAATTCAGGAAATTTATCAGTTAATTTGTTTATTGTATTTAAAACATCTTCTATATCTTCATCTTCACAAAAATATAAAATAGTAGAGATTTTATTATGTAAAGTATCACACATATGATGTAATGATCTTTCATAGTACTTGTATGTTGCCAAAGGATGGAACTGTTGTATTTTTTTATAATCACCTAATCTAAAATGCATACATACTTTATCATCAAAATATTCATTAGTTAGGTTCATTTTATTTAACAATTCGTTTTTTTTATTGTCTAATGCGATAATTCTGCTAATCATATTATAATTATCTTTAAAATACTTGTAACTTTGAAAATAACCATGTATCATAATATGTTTATCTTGAAATTGTTGATATGGTAATTCATTATATGGAAAACCTTTCTCTCTACAAACTAAGATATTTTGTGGATATTCATTTATCAAAAACGCTTTTAATTTGGATAAGAATGTTTCCCAAAATGTATAACGCACGATAGTAGATCCTCCACCAAGTTTCTCAGTGTTCAAAAATTTGAATTGGTTTTTACTTTTTATAGCGTAAGAAATTGTAGCAAAAATTTGGAAAAGTTGATTTCCTAATCCACCCATTAAATTACATGTAATCATTTTACATATAATTATTTTTTAATGTTTAAATTTATTTTTAACCATTTATTAAAATTTAAAAATGAAAAGGTTTTTTAAATTAATAATAAATAATAAATAATAAATAATAAATAATAAATAATAAATAAAACAATATAATATGTTCACATCAAAATACAGACCTAAAAAATTAGACGATTTTATTGGCAATAAAAATGTAATTATGCCGTTTATTCGTTGGTTATTAGAATGGGATCCAAAAAATAAAAAATCAAAATGTGCTTTGGTATCTGGATTAAATGGAATAGGAAAGTCATTGTTGGTTGAATTAATATTACAAAAACATGATTATAATATTATTCATTTATCAAATGATGAAGATAGAAATAAAGAATATATAAATAATACAATAAAACCATTATTGAAATTTAAAAAAACATTTAATGGCCAAGAGAACGCTTTAATAGTTAGCGACATTGATTGTGGTAATGATTACGGATTTATGAGTAGTTTGGTAGAGTGTATTAAAGATGCGCAAATTCCTATTATTTGTATTTGTGATAATAGATATGATCAAGGAATTAAACCTATTTTAAATTATTGTTATGACATTAAGTTGAACAAACCTACTTATAATGATGTATATCCTCTCATTTATAAAGTGGTTACAGGAGAAAATATTAAAATAAGCAAGTCTAGTGTAGATAATTTATATGAACAATCAAATGGAGATATTCGTTACATATTGAATACTCTTCAAATAACACCTAGAAAATGTGATACAACAAGTGAAATGAAGACAATAAACACAATAAATACAATTACATCTCATAAAAATATACAAAGCGCCAATATATTCGATACCACTGGAAAATTGCTATCAATGGATTTAACATTAGACGAAAAATATAATACATATTGGTTATCACATGATATTCACGGATTAATGATTCATGAAAATTATATCAATAACACTTTAACCGCTCGTGAAGATATTAAACGTCTAGAAAATGTTGCTTATTCAGCGGATTCACTTAGTGATGTTGATTTATTTGACGCTATAATGGATTATGATTTAGAACCATATGTAGCATTGAATACTATAAAAGCGACTATTAAATGTAATAAAAAAGGTCATATAAAATTTCCACAATTTCTTGGTAAAATTTCTACTATGAATAAAAATAAAAGAGATAAATTAGATTATAATAATGTGAAATTATTTGATGAGACGCCAATTGTAAAGGAAAATAAAGTTAAAAAACCAGAAAAAGTTAAAGCACCAGAAAAAGTTAAAAAAACGAGTAAATAATATAATAATTTATAAAAATATTTATTATATTAAAAATTCTTTTTTATTTTCTGTATATTTTTGATGCTTAACACTTCTTAAATGCTCTGCTTTGCCAGCACATCTTACTACAGATCCACATTCGCAAACAAAAGTTAATTTCTGTTTAGCTAAAATTTTGTCTTTATTTTTTTGATACCATTCATCCTTATATTCTTTAATATGCTCTTTATTTTCTTCAACATATTGTCTATTTTGTTCTATAATTTGGCTCTTATGTTCATCATAATATTTCTTTTTTTGTTCTCTATTATTTTCTTTATGTTTTTCGTTATATATTTTTTTATATTCTTTAATTTTATCGGCGTTTTTCTCTCTATACTCTTTTTGCTTTTCATGTAAAATTTTCTTTTTTTCTTCTTCACTTATTTGTATTTCAACTACAGGTTCGCCTGCAAGTTTGTTTTGATAATCTAAGTGAAATTTACTTTGTAAATGTGTATATTTATTCCCAAAAGTGATTTGATGACCACATTCACATACAATTACCTGTTTTTTTTGCTCTTGTATTTTTTCTTTATTTTCTTCGCGCCATTTTTTGTTTAATAGTTTCAATTCTTCTTTATTTTTCTCTCTATATTCTTTTTTCTTCTCAGCAATTTCCTCTTTATTTTTCTCTCTATATTCTTTTTGTTTCTCAGCAATTTCCTCTTTATTTTCTTGAGCATATTGTTTTTGATATTCCAATTTTTGTTCTTTATTTTCTTGATAATGTTCTTTTGCTTTTTGTAATATATAATCTTTTTTCTCTTCGTACCAATCTTGTTTATAAATTTGAGGTTCTTCTTTACATTTAGCGTATGGTTTATTTACATTTAAGGTTGCGCCCAATTGTTCGATCCAATAATGTTCTGTTGATTCAGCCTCTCTTTTATCTTTTAAATTATGTTCTTTTATTTGAACCATTGACCAATTATCCCATCCACCATTATCTCTAATAAATTTATAAACATATCTATTATAATTTTTATTATTTTCATTACAACAAGAATGTTTATGTGTATTTTTTCTTTGTGTATAATTTGTGGTGTGACCTATATATATGTCTTTAATTGTAGGTTCTTTACAACAAAGTTTATAGATGATTGTTTTTGAATAATCCGTTTGACTTTTATCCATTTATATATATATATTAATATAATAATCTCTAAATATTTATTTTCATTTATTATTATTTATAAATTTATTTCAATTTTAAAAGTCTTCTGTTAATTCAAAAACATCGTTCGTGATTGTTTTGTTAGCTAAAGCATAGTCGCTCACGCGACGCTCGAAGAATGATGTTTTCCCCTGTAGGCTAATTAACTCCATCCAATCAAAAGGGTTCTTCTCATTATACAATTTTTTATAACCAAGTTGAACGCATAATCGGTCAGCCACAAATTTAATATATTGAGTCATCATCTCTGCGTTCATTCCTATCAAACGGCACGGCAATGCTTCGCAAATAAATTCCGTTTCAATTTCAACGGCTTCTTTGATGATCTCATGAATACGTGCCTTGTCAATTTTCTTAATTAGTTTATTATATAAAAGTATGGCAAATTCGCAATGTAAGGCTTCATCACGTGAAATAAGTTCATTCGAAAATGTGAGTCCAGGCATTAAACCGCGCTTCTTTAACCAGAATATACTACAAAAAGCACCTGAAAAAAATATACCTTCTACGCATGCAAATGCGACCAAACGTGTGGCGAAACTACTGCGATTATCATGAATCCATTTTTGCGCCCAGTCTGCCTTCTTTTTAATACAAGGATAATTCGTAATAGCATTAAAGAGTTTGTCTTTTTCAACCGAATCTTTAATGTAACTCTCGATGAGTAATGAGTAGGTCTCCGAGTGAATATTTTCCATGGCAATTTGAAAACCATAAAACGCACGTGCCTCTGATATTTGAACGTCACACATAAATCTTGATGCGAGGTTTTCTAAAACAATTCCATCGCTCGCAGCAAAAAACGCCAAAATCATCGAGATAAAATGCCTTTCGTCCTCATTTAAGCTCTCCCACATTGTTATATCTTTTGTTAAATCGATTTCTTCGGCTCTCCAAAAACAATCAATTTGTTTTTTATACATTTCCCATATGTCTTGGTGTTTGATAGGAAACATTACAAATCTGTTATCGTCAGGGGTTAGCAAAGGCTCTGTTTGGTTTTTTGACATCCTAAATAATATATTGTCAATATTTTAAATTTTTTTACAAAATAATAAAATAGTTGGATATTTTAAGAATATGGATATAGTTATCTATAATGATGAAGCTTTTTTACTTAGAAAGGATGAACAATTTATGCACATTCAAAATATGATTGATGCCAAAAAAAGAATGTTGCTTGAAAAACAAAAAAAAATTAAACAAATATCAAAACAAAACTGCTTTTTAGATGAAGTTAAAAATGATTATATGAGATATTATAGTTATATACATCAACAAAAGAGAGATCAAATGAAAGCATTAGAAATGCTGAATAATTATGTAAGTGACTTGGAAAAGAGTGGCGAAATTAGCAAACAAAATATGAATGATGCGAAAGAAGAACAAAGGAAAATTCTTCATGAAATGAAATTAATTAAGGAAAGTTTGGATAAATTAATGAATGATACAGAACATTTGAGTGATAAATTAAAAGATAAAACCCAAGGGACAAAATAAATTTTTATATAAATTTATATATATAATGAGTACTCAAGCACAACAAACTAATGACGATTTTTTAGAAAAATTTGACGAAAGTTTAACGAGATTACAAGGTGCTCAAACTAATATTACTGGCAATGTAGCAAAAAATAAACAATTTAATCAAGGATTAATATCTAAATTAAAAGATTTAAACAAGCAAATAACTAATATAAATGCTTCTATAACTGTTTTGATAAAAACAATTGATGAATTAAAAAATAAACACACTTCAATCAGTACTGATATAAATACTCATAAAGACGAAATAACTGAGTTGAAAAAACAAATAGCTTTGTTAAAAAATAAAAAAAGTGAATTAGATAAACAGTTAAACGCTTTAAAAGCCGACAAATTAGTATTGGAACAAACACAAACAGATTTGAAAAGTGAGGTTACCAAACTAACAGGTCGATTGGATTCAGCTGAAAAAGAACAAGCACAATTACAGTTATTAGCTGAAAAAACTGGTAATGATGCGGTAAAAAAAGCTGCTCAGGATCTAGAAGCATTAGGAAAACAATATGATACATCTCTAAATGCATTAAGAGATGAAATTGCTGAGAAAGAGAAAGGCATATTAAGTTTAAAAAATGAAATAGAAAGTAATAAGATTGCAGTTGCTAGTCATCAAAGTGAGGTTGCAACTTTGACAAATAAAAATGCTGTATTGGTAGATAAAATTAAAGAAGCTACAAACGTAATTAATACTACACAACAAGCTTTAAATCAATTAAGTTTGGATGGAGACGATGGTAACATTAACATCGAAATTGAAGAAATACAAAAAATTCTTAATCAAATTACTAATGCTATACAAGCCGAATTACCAACTGTACCTACACAAGGACAAGGACAACAACAAAACACGTCATCATCATCAAGTATGTCCTCTTTTAAAAAACAAAGTTCAACAGCAATTAATGAGCAATCACAAATAACAATTGGAAGTAAGACAATGACTTTTTCAGCATTAAAAGCAGAACTATTTAGTGCTAGTAATGGAAATACAAATAGTAAATTCGCTATAGCATTAAACGAAATAGAACAAACGCCTATGATAACTAAAGACCAGGTTTCAGAAATCCTTACAAGAAACTCAATTAGCACAAACAAAAAAAGCGAATTAAAAGGCGGTAGAAAAACAAAGAAATTGAGAAGAGGAGCTAAGAAAAACAATAGAACCAAGAAAAATAAAAGAGGTGGTTTCTTATATAACAAAAACTCAAAAAGAAAAAGTGTAGGATCTGTTTCCAAAAGTAAAACTTTAAAAAAAACTTCTACAAGATAAAATATTGAAAATTTCCGTTAACTACTTTTACACTCTATAAGTAACTCAACATCCCTTTTAATGAAGGCATACTCAACATACTCTTAGTATTAATTTCCCTATTTTTCAAATAACTAACAGATCTCATTTTTCGTATTGTTTCCATTTTTGCTTTATACACTTTTTTCCAAGTTCGCTGTATCAATCGTATCCAGAATGTTTTTATGATAGCCACACATTCATTCCCTGACAAATATATACATTCCGCTATTTCAGGTCTTATGTAATTCTCTCTTGTTATAATATTAAGATAATTTCTAAATCTAGTTCTATTTACACATTTATTATTTGAATTTATGTATTTGTTACTTAAATTCATATATCTAGCTCTAAGCATAACTATATAATCATAATCATTTATATCACACAAATCGAAGTTTTTAAATCGGCTATTAACTAGATAATGTGAATCTACACCTGAATGAATATCAGGCACACCATGTATTCCTCTATTATATAATTCACATATAACTAAATTAAAACGCGTTTTACTAGCTTCATCTGCTTCATAATATTCTTCTTCAAAATCGCTATCACTATCCGTATTATAATTATTTTCATCATTGAAATATTCCATATTATTCATATTGTCCATATTATCCATATTGTCCATATTATCTTGTTATAATTTTATTAAAGTTATTTTAATTTCATTCATTTTTTTTTTAAACATTATATATATAATGAAACTTAAAGCATCTTTTACCAAATTTCTTACAAATAAATGGGTATTGAATACTGTATTTATAGTTGCTTTATTAAATATGATTGGATTTGTTGTTATGGGTGATTTTACTTCTGTAGTATATTTTATCGTATTAGCATTATTGATATCTTACTTTAGTAAAAATATGATTATTATTTTAGGTATCCCAATTATATTTGTGAATTTATTAGCAGCAACAAATAAAAATACTGTTAGTGAAGGTATGGAAAATAAAAGTGATAAAGAGCCAAAGAAAGAAACCAAAAAAGAATCCTTTGATTCCAACAATTCCAACAAAAACAATAAACAAAATAAAAAGACCGCACAAGGATTACCTACTACACCAGTCAATGATGATCCTGTTGTTCCATTAGATGATTCCAATGAAAATACAAATGCTGCCACAGATGAATCATTCGAAGTAGGACGCGCAAAACAACGCGGTGGCTATAACATTGACTATGCTTCCACTGTCGAAGACGCTTATGACGAATTAAACAAGATTCTTGGTAGCGACGGTATTAAAAGATTAACCGACGACACTCAAAGTTTAATGAAACAACAATTACAATTGGCAGAATCCATGAAAAGTATGGAACCTTTTATTAAAAATATGGGCCCAATGATGGAGCAAGCACAAAGTATGTTGAAAGGCATGGGTAACAACAAAGAAGGATTAGGTAATATTATGGAAATGGCAAAAAAATTAACTGGAGGTTCTTCACAATAAAATAGTATTATAATATTGTATAATTATATAAATTATAATATGAAAAATTATAATATGAAAAAATGTCCCCCTGGAGTTATTTGTATTGAAAACGTTTCAATGTTTTTTATTTTATGTTGTTTAATTATCATTGGTTATATAATTTATACTAGTGTTTTTAAACAAAATATAGTAGTTAATAATCAAGCCAGTGAAAAAATAGTTATTAAGGATACACAAAGAGAGAATACAGGTTTTAGTTGGTTTGGTAATGGTGGATTTTTACCTAGTTGGCCTTATACAAATTTACCAAATGACGCATTATTGAACCCATATATGCCACCTTTAAGAGATGAGCGTTATTTTATTCCTTCTGGCACTTTTATTCCACCTGGTGCTATGCCAATAAATGTATCCACAAATGTTGGTGCTGTCGATACAACTTATAGACAACTTGGTATGCTCACAGCTACTAATACCAAAGGGAAAATAATACCTTTGATGGGGAGACCTTTATTTACAAATCGCGATAAATGGCAATATTATACAATGAGCCCTGAAGGGAATAGTAACAGCATTAAATTGCCATTATCACGTAATGGTAAAAGTTGCACAAATGAATATGGTTGTGATAGACTTTATAATGGTGATACTGTTTATATTGAAGGATTGAATGAAGCATATAAAATAACCATGTATGATAATGATACTATTAAATATTTGCCTGCTATTTAGATGTTACCAAAGATGTAGAATAATATTTATAAAAAGTAAATTTATAAATATTTTATTAGTTTTTCATTTTAGGATTATTTGTTACCTCTGGTTTTGTTCTTCTTTTTATTTGTTAACCTGAATTTTCTTGTTTTACGTTTCTTACCGCCTTTGTTTGCCATATTTTCGGCTGCTTCATTTACAGCTTGAAAACCATTTTGTTGTCCAGATTCAGCATTATTTTGGTTTATTTTATTTGCTATTTTTTCTGCAAAATAATCGGCAAATTTATCAACGCTTTCTGTTACTATACCTGTTAATTTATTTGTTAATTTAGATGTTTGTCTTTGGATAAAGGTTTTGTTATTTGACTCTTCTTCTTTTTGTTCTCCTTCTTCTTGATTCATATTACCTTCTTCTTGCATATTACTTTGTTGTTGATCCATATTACCTTCTTCTTCTTGCATATTAGTTTGTTGTTGATCCATATTACCTTCTTCTTGCATATTACCTTCTTCTCCTTGCATATTACTTTGTTGTTGATCCATACCTTCTTCTTTTTGTTCTTGATCCATTCCTTCTTCAACACCTTGCATATTACCTTCTTCTCCTTGCGTTTGGTTCATATTTCCTTTATCTTTATTATATTCATCGTATGCGTTTTCGCCATAATCATCTTCTTCATAATCATACATATTATTATTATTTTCAACTTGTCCTTGATTTACGTCTGTGACTGGTTCTACATTTGATACTGGTTCATTTACATTTGTTACTGGTTCATTTACATTTGTGTCTGGTTCATTTACATTTGTGTCTGGTTCTACATTTGATACTGATTCATTTACATTTGTTACTGGTTCATTTACATTTGTGACTGGTTCTACATTTGATACTGGTTCTACATTTGATACTGGTTCTACATTTGATACTGATTCATTTACATTTGATACTGGATCTTGACTTCCATTTGATACTGATTCTACATTTGTTTCTGGTTCTGCATTTGTTTCTGGTTTTTCTTCCCCTTCACCACCCCCTAATTTATGGTAACGAACCTTCTTAAGTGATTTATTTACTAAATTCATTGGTTTCTTTTTTCTAAATGTTTTCCTTTTGCTAGAAGTTTTCTTATTTAACTTCTTTCTTTTCAAAGTTTGTTTTTTCTTATTGTATAATTTTCTTATTTTACCTTTAGTTAATTTCATTTCTATATAAATAAATTAATATTTTTATTTATATAGTTATATTAATGAGTACTAATTCACAAAACATTAATATTTCCCCACAAAATGTCCAGGGATATTGTGATATGAAATGTTCTTATAACTTTAATTATCAAGAAAGCGGTTCAACTGCTACAAATAATGGTGTTATGATATCTTTAACCTATGACACATCAAACACACCACCTGTTTTATATAATAATCAAAAATACAATGTTACTGGCATGTATATATCATGCCCTTCAATACATTATTTTAACAATACACAAGCCGCAGGAGAACTAATAATTAATCATTCCCCTGTATCTAGCGGTCCTAACCTATCTATCGGCATACCATTTATCGCATCTAGCGAGTATTCAGTTGCTTCAAGTACAATTACTGAAATTATTGAAACAGTTTCTGCAAGTGCTCCTGTTGACGGTGAATCTGTAACGCTAAATATTGCGGATTTTACTTTACAGACAATTATTCCTAACAAACCTTATTTCACATATACATCCACTAGTGATGGCACAGAATGGATCGTTTTCAATATTTTAAATGCCATACCATTAAGCACAAATACATTGACCACACTTCAACAAATTATACAACCATATTATATTACTACACCTGGAGATACATTATTCTATAATTCAACTGGACCAAATAGCGTAGATGTAGGCGACGGTATTTATATATCTTGTCAGCCAACTGGTTCAAGTGACGAAGAAACCACTGTAACATACAACAAAAATACTACAAACTATAATTTATTTGATAATCCTACTGCGTTGATTATATTTCAAGTAGTAATAGGATGTATAGTTTTTATTTTGATATTTCTTTTATTGAACTACGCATATGGTTATTTTACTGGTGATGAAAAATTGCCTTCCATTACTAAACAAATGAATAATTTGGGAACAAATAACAAAGGATAGATAATAAATAATTATTTTTATAAATTCTAAAATAATTATTTTTTTACATTTAGGCGTTTAATGGTGTTGCGTCATGTGTATTATCTAATAATGGTTTATAAGAAGCAGGACTTAAACTAGAACCAGATTGAACAATAGGTGCCATCTTTTTAACGACTTCTTGCTCTAAAGTGTATGGGAATTGATTAAAAGCGGTAAATTGAGATGATTTTTTCTCTTCGGATGGTGCGTATTTTTGCAGAGCATCAATTCCAGTTGCTGCTGAAGATCTGCGTATTAAATCAAATGCGACGAATAATGCCAATACAGCTAAAATAGGATTAGAATACATAAATAAATACATGACAATGATAAATATAACAATTTTACCTGCTAATGTATCTACAAGATTGGCAACAGCTTCTGGTGTTTTATATCCCATTATTAAATAAATAATAAAAACAATGACTAATATCAATTCGCCCATATGTTCTTTTTTGAGTAAACTAGAAAAACTATCCATATATCATATTAATAGATTTTATTTTATCCACCTTTCAAAAAGGTGGAGCCAAACATTGCCTCTTAATCCACCTTTCAAAAAGGTGGAGCCAAACAAATTCAAATTTCTTAAAGGTGGAACCAAAACAAATCTATTAAATATGTAAGTATTATTTTGGCTCTACCTTTTCTTAAAGGTGGAAAACTAGATTTGGCTCTACCTTTCTTAAAGGTGGAAAAGGTAGAAAACTAGATTTGGCTCTACCTTTCTTAAAGGTAGAAAAGGTGGAAAAGGATTTAAAAAGATTATGCTAAATAATATAGTTTAAAATTAAATATGTCAAAAGAAAAAATGCTAAATACATACTTAGGTCAAAAAGGATATACAATATATAAAAATGAAATTACAGTTGAGCAGCAGAAACAAATTCGCAACGAACTTACGATAAAACCTTATGTTCCTGGCGCACCAGGATTAAATAATCATCCTGGATTTCCTGCTTACAGAGAATCTGGTAATAAAATGTATGTTCCGCATTATTATGGTCTAGAACATTTTGGCAAACCAAAAGAATATAAAATTACAGATGGAACAAATATAAACCTCGAGTTTAATGGGAAACTTAGAGATTATCAAGAACCTGTCGCAAATAAATTTATTGAACATTGTTTTACTAATATATATGGTGGTGGCCTACTAGAACTACACACCGCGTGGGGAAAGACATCAGCGTCTTTATATATTGCAACACAATTAAAGAAAAAAACATTGGTTATTGTTCACAAAGAATTTTTAATGAATCAATGGATAGAAAGGATTCAACAATTTTTACCAAATGCTCGTATAGGGAAAATACAAGGTCCTATTGTTGATATAAAAGATAAAGATATAGTATTATGTATGTTACAAAGTTTAATAATGAAAGATTATGAACCAGAAGTATTTGATGAGTTTGGTTTTACAATTATTGATGAGGTGCATCATATTTCAAGTCAAACATTTTCAAATTCTTTATTTAAAGTAGTTACGAAATATATGCTTGGCTTGTCAGCTACAATGGATCGTAAAGATGGAACAACTCATGTATTTAAAATGTTTTTAGGGGATGTTATTTATAAAGCAGAGAGAAAAAATGAAAATATAGTCGAAGTTAGGGCATTAACATATAAATCAACAGATGAAACTTTTAATGAAATTATATATGATTATAGAGGAAATCCTCAAATAAGTTCTATGATTTCTAAGTTATGTGAATATAATAGAAGAACAGAGTTTATCATAAAAACAATAATAGATCATATATGTGTTGATAATATTGATGAAAATATAATTAAATCAAATAAAGAAAAAATGGATAAAAATAATCCAAATTGTGAGATTTGTAATTCAAATATTAATTATTTAGTTAAAAACACATGTTGTGGTTGTGTAAAATACTGTTTGCCTTGTATGAAAAATAACACAAAAAACCTTCATAACACATTAAATGATAATAAAGAAAAAAACGGTTGTAAAGAAAAATCAAAATGTCCTAATTGTAAAAAAAACTTAAAATATGAACAAAATTATATTGAAAATCCTTATATAAAACAAATTAATCAAGTTCATACAATTGTTATGTCACATAATTTAAATATATTAAATTATATTTATGAAAAATTTGTTTGTAAAAATTTAGCATCAGTTGGTTTTTACGTTGGAGGTATGAAAGAAAAAGAATTAAAAGAGACAGAAAAAAAACAAGTTATTTTATCTACGTACTCGATGTGTAGCGAAGGTTTAGATATTCCTAGTTTAACAACAGAATTTTTAATTACGCCAAAAACTGATGTAGTTCAAATTGTTGGAAGAATTTTAAGAGCAAAACATCTTGTTACAACACCGACAATATATGATTTTGTAGATTCACATGATGTATTCCAGAGACAATGGTTAAAAAGAAAATCATACTATAAAAAACAAAATTATAGAATAATTGGTATAAATAGTAATGAATATTCAACAAATTTAAACAAATGGAAAGTTTTGAATGAATTTAAAGAAAATTTTAATAAAAAAAATTGCGAAATAAAAAACACAAAGAATATTTCAATCAAAAGTAATAGTTCTAGTGATAAAAGTATTGCAAACGATAGTGATACAGAAGAAGAAAATAATGTAGAGCCTGAAAAACCAAAGGATAAATATTTATGTGGAAAATGTCTATTACCAATTAAGAAGTAATTTTATTATATTTTTTAATTGTTTTATATTTTTAATTATTTTATATAAAGTATTTTTTATTTTATATAAAAATATTTAATGACCTTTTGATGCAAAGCCTTTTCCTGTAAAGTGATTATAATTATCTACACAATTTGTGCAATTTGATAAAAGCTTAATTGGTGGTGGATTAGCTAATCCTACTAGACTTGGATTTAAAATACTTCCTACTGAATAAGTTGGTGTTAATGGAAGATTATTTTGAAATTGTGCATACCCACCTCTTTGGCGTCTATTTCTACGCGAACTGTTACGCCTTTTACCACCTGCGAATGCTCTTGATCTTGAAGCAGATCTTGATGCATATTTTGTCTTAATTCTATTTCTTAAAGAATCTCTTTTTCTACTACCACCTTTCATCTTCTTATACTTTTTAGTGATATTTTTTATTTTTCTCTTAAGTTTTTTTGCTCCACCTCTTCCTGGCCAAATTCCTGCCGCAGCATCTATATTGGACTTTGTTCCTGCTAAACCTCCTGGAAAATCACCTGGTGGACTTCCAGATATTTGATTGCTGCCAAAATTAGCTGGATTATTTGAACTAGTAGCATTTACATATTGGCTATTTGAATTAACATAAGGATCTAATTTACTATAACCAAAATTTGAAGCTCCTGAACCTGCTGACATATATAATATAAATATATTTTATTATGTATTGATGTATGTTCTATTAATTCTATAACCAGTATGACATAATATTTCTAATGGAATAGTTTTCGCTAATTTACTTAAATGATAAATAGTTTGAGGACAATTTACACCATTACCAAAAATAAAAGCCTCATCATTTACTTTATCTTCTGGCTTTGCTTCAACAACTATTTGATCCATACTAATCAATCCAAGCACTTTCCTTTTTGTTCCATTAATATACACATAAAGTTTCAATGATGTATCTCTTGGTATTATATCAGCATAACCTATTGGCAATATACATATACGCATATTTTTAGATGCTTTAAATTTCCAATCATATCCAACACCATCACCTTTTTTAATATCTTTTAATTGTATTATATATGATTTTAATGTCATTGGTAATGTTAAATCCTTACTCTTTTTAAAGCCAGACGTTATACCATAAATACCAGAACCTGGTCTTGATATAGTAAAGTCACTTACATCATAATTCATACACGCACCAGTATTTGCTATATGAACTAAAGGTGGTCTAATATTTGCTTCCGTATCTAATTTATTTCTTAATTCTCTAAATTTATGTAATTGTTCATTTACTATTGGACTATTTTTTATACCAGAACAAATTAAATGAGACATCATACCTACTAATTCTATTTTATCACATTTATTTATTTCAAGGAAAGCATCAAATGCTTTGTCATATGATATACCTGCTCTATTTATACCTGTGTCTACAAACATAGTTACATTTATTTTTTTACCTCGTGGTATTAATGAGATAAATTTTGGTATAGTTGTTTCGTCTGTAATCGCAATATCAATATCCATTTTCAACGCATCTTTCAATTCTTGCCCATCAATATCATATAACCATGCCAAAATTCTTCCTTTATCACCACTATTTCTTAATAAAATAGCTTCCCCTAAAGTAGCTACACCAATATATTTTATACCTAATTTTCGCAAAACCTTTGACATCTCAATTATACCATGACCATATGCGTCTGCTTTTAAAACAGGCATTAGGTCTGTTTTTGTTTTTCTTTTTAAGAAATTAATATTATTACGTATTGCATTAACATCTATAATAGCTTTAATATCTTTATCTGCTGATGGTATTTGATATACTTTCATTGATTTATTTTTATTTGTTTTAATATGTCTTCTTTTTGTATGTAAAGTCATTTAATATATTTTTGTATTTTATATTTTTAAAATTATATTATATTTAATTTAATATTTAATTTAATATTTAATTTATTATATTTTTCAATTGACCAGCATTAATTATATTACTATTATCATGTGCTATTTTTATAGGATAAAACTTTTTAAATTTATAGTTATAACAACAAACCATATTATAAGATTTATCCAAATAAACGAAACGGTCCAATCTTTCATTCTCAAATTCTTCTTCATCATCACTTTCTTCTAAAGCATCCAAATTAACATTTTCTTTAATATTTCTAAAAAGAGAATTCATCATTACACTACAATTATAATCTGGTATATAAGCTACACTATAATATTCTTCCTTTTGTTCATTATTCATACAATACAAATGATATATATCATTTTGAATGTCAGGTTTAACTTTGAATATATATTCTTTTCTATATGAAGGTCTATCAACCTTCGATACTTTGTTTGCAGTTCTTTCTTCTTTACCTATTGTTTTTTCTTCCTTGGTTATCATTGTTTTTTCTTCTTTGGTTATCATTGTTTTTTCTTCTTTGGTTATCATTGTTTTTTCTTCTTTGGTTATCATTATCTCTTTATTTACTATAGTTCTTTCTTGAGTCAAATTAACTTCTGGTTCCTTGTTAAAATTCTTTTTATAATTTTGCGTTGGCGATTCTATGAAATTCTTGTATGTGATAAACAAATAATTATTTGTTCTATTAAACAATCTAAATTGTATGCAATCAATATTGTAATTTACATTTTTTGTTTGTAACATAATATCTTCTATATTATTACTCATTAAAGGTAATCCAAAAACAATAAACGAATTGTTATAAGCTAATTGCTTCAAATCTTTTTTTAATATGTCTTTTATTATCAATAATTTATTTCCCCAATTCTCTCTTTCAACTGGTTTTCCTCTGTAACTAAAAATATCTTCTATAGAAAAAAACTTTCCGTTTGATTGTGTAAAAAATGTCCCATAAAATATAGTTCCATACGCTAGTTCATTCGAAAAACAAGCATTCACTATGCGTATATTTTTGACTCGCTTGTTCTCATTTAGTTCCATCATAAAACAAACATTACGATCATTATATATAGTAAACCAAGCAAAACACTTTTTACCTATTGGTGTAGCAACATAAATATCTGCGTTATAAACCTTCTTATAAATTATATTTTCATAAGAAAGTTTTATATTTGGGAATTCATCCATAACAGATTGTTTTTCAGTTTCGTTCAACATTGCTTTAATATGTATTATTATTATGAAATTAGCTTTATATTATTTTCATAATATTTAATAATTAGAATAAGAAGAATTCATCATTGAATCTAATGCAGAAATTTCTGTTCCTGAAGATCCTGAACCGCTTAATTGTTTTTTCAAAAAATTCTTCAATTCGTTTTTCATTGTTGGAGTTTCCTCTTGTTTTGGTATTAAATCAACTATTTTATATTCTTCATTCAAAAATAAATTGTCGTTTAAATTTGCTGACGTAGATGAGCTATTTTTGATAATATTATACATATTTTCATATTTTTGATTAGGACTATTTACTAAATCTTTAATTTTTGGAACAGTTAATGTAGATTTAAAAAAATTTATTAAATGATGCACTAAAAAAATTAATATTATTGATATAACTGTAATTTGTATAACCCAAGATAACATACTATATAAAAATATTAGTTTAAGAGAGATAAAAACTCAAAAAAATTACTTTGGAATAATTTATCAAAAACACGTGTTTCGTTTGGCACTTCAAAATAATAATCCAATATATTATTCATATAAGAAACAATGACAAATTTTATTTGTGAATTATTATCCATTGAGTAATAATCCATTTTTTTCAAAATAGCAAAATGATCTACAGCGAGTTGATAGACAACTTCTTTCTTAATATAAGATTCGTCTATGGTTAATTTTGAACCATTATAGTAATTTTTAAATATTATCGGTGGTTTGTCTTCAATAATCAATTTATACGTATTACCTGTATCTATATTGAAAATACCTTCATTTGAATAAATAAACAATTTATGATCTGTTTTCATTAACATTTTGTTTAATTTTTCTAATTTTTTTTGTGTTTTTTCAATATCACAAATATCAATAAATAATCTCATAATTTATTATAATTAATATTATATAAACTATTTAAACCTATTAAATTAATTATAAATAATTATGTCACAACCGTTAAATATTATAATAGTTGAAAAAACTGGTGTTTTAAAATCACTAGCGATCAAGGATTTTAAAGAAGAGGAACTTTATAAAAAATGCGGATTTAAAAAAGGGGATGATTTTATTAAACAAACAGAATGGACGGTTAAATATGATGGTAAAAAATACTATGTTCAAGTATTTGCGAAAACTGATGGGCGCGCTAATTCCGAGAATAAATATGATTTTCCACCACCAATCGATAATACATTATTTTTTGGTAGTTGTGCAATTATAGCGTCGATTCATAATGATAAAGGTGCTAAGGTTTACACGGATTTAACTATACCTTTATGGGATAAAATTTACGAAAAATTATTCGGCGGTTTCGAAGATTTGGCTGCTACAGCTGCTGAAGACGAGGCTGAAGAGGATGAATTAGAAAATATACCAAAGGAAAAGAAAACAAAGCATGGATATTTAAAGGATGGGTTCGTAGTAGATAGTAGTGATACAGAACAATCTGAATATGAGAGTGGAAATGAGGATGACGAAGATGATGATGAAGATGGTGATGAAGAGGAAGAGGAAGAAGAAGATGAAATAGTAATTCAGGACATTGGTTCAGAGTTAACAGAAGAGTCATATGATTATAGTGATGAAGAGGAAACAAAATAATTAGAAATAAATAAAATAAAAATTAAAAATGTATGCATATTTTTATATTATTTTTATAATATAATATAAAATGGATATTGTTGATAATTCTACAACTCCAGTAAATCCACTCTCTATAGAAGAAGAAAAGAAAGTAGCAAATAGTAAAAAAGACGAGCAAATTTATTATTTAAAATTTTCATTTACTATTACATATGTATTATTGCTTACAACTGCTACTATTACATTAATAGAGGCACTAAGATGCAAGATTCCACAAGTTCGTCATATATTTAATTTAGAAACATGTATATCCATAGTAGCAGGTTATTTTTATGGTATATTTTTGGCACAAATAAACAAATATAAAAGTGAAGGAAAAGAAATCGATTGGGCTGATATTACAAAGACAAGATATATCGATTGGTCTATTACTACACCTATGATGCTTTTAACATTATGTTTAGTATTAGCAAATCATAGTAATGTGAAAATACACTTTTTATCATTTTTAGGTATTGTTATTTTGAACTATATTATGTTATATATAGGATTTTTAGGTGAAATAAACTATATGTCAAGATTATCGGCTGATATATTGGGTTTTATAGTATTTTTCGCTATGTTTGGTTTTATTTATTATTCCTATGTTTATCCAAAATTCTCCAAAGAAAATTTGGTATTATACCTGATTTATTTTATAATATGGGGTTTATATGGAATAGTTTATATGTTTGATGAAGTGACAAAAAATACCATTATTAACATTTTAGATTTAACTGCAAAATGTTTAGTAGGTATTGGCTTATGGGTATATTATACAAAAATAATTCAAAGGTAAAATAAATATATTGAAAAATATATTAAGGATATATTAAGAATTGTTAAAAAATATGTGAAAGGTATATGAGTTAAAAATATATTAAATTTATATACCTTTTATTTTATATATGCCATATGTTTGCCCTATTTGTTTATTAAATCCACAAAGTCACTCATTAACTAAAATTTTAGAAAAGGATAATATTATTTATTATTACACCTGTCCTTCAAAAGCGTTACTACATTTTGATAAAACTGGAATAATTAATCACTATAATGGTGTATTCAGTGAAATTCCTGAAAATAAAGAATGGGTATGGGTCTTTGACGGAACAAAATTTAATTCACAACATGCTTTACAAATAGATTTGGCGGTTGAATTGACAAAATTATTTGTAAAATTCAGTAAGAATTTAAAAAAAATAATTATTATCAATCCAAATTTGTATATTAATTCTATTTATAACATAGTATATCCTTTTACAAACAAAAAAATGAAGTCTGTGGTTAATATTATAAAAGAACCTAAAACAGTAGATGAGATTTTAATCCACTTTTAAATCCATTTTTAAATCCACTTTTAAAAAAAGTGGAGCAAAACACGTATTTAAATATTAATTAGGTTGGATAATCAATGTTTTGCTCCACTTTTTTAAAAGTGGATAAATAAAATTGATATTGATTTAAATATATAATTCGTATATAAATCAATAAAATGAGTGTTCGTAAAATTGAAAATGCCGATTTATTCCGCGAAAATATTCGTAAGAAATTAAATGATATCATTGGAGACGATAAAAATAGTAATAACCTTGAAAAAGGTATATTTAATTTTGCGTTGAAAGAGGCCGAACAAAGAAAAATTATTAAAAAATGGGATAATCCACAATTTGTCCAAATTTATACAGACAGATTACGCAGTATAGTTATAAATTTAAAAGGGGATGTTTTGAACCATATTAAAGATGGAACATTAAAACCACATATTGTTGCTTTTATGACACATCAAGAATTATGTCCTGAAAAATGGCAAACTCTTATTGATGCGAAGTCTAAAAGAGATGCGAATAAATTTGAAGTTAATATGGCCGCCGCAACAGATACATTCACATGTAGAAAATGTAAAGGCAATCAATGCACATATTATTTACAGCAGGTAAGATCAGCAGATGAACCGATGACTGTGTATATTACATGTATTACATGCGCGTATCGTTGGAAGACGAATTAAAAATTTAGGAAATTCAAATAAAAATGTATATTATTTTTTAAAAATAATATTAGAATAATATATATAATATGGAAACTATTGATAAAAAAATACTAGTTCCTGTAGGAGAGCCAGCTAGGGATAATTTTTTTAAGACAGATTATAAAACTTTACAAAGTTATAGTTTTTATGATGGTAGTGGAAATAAAATAGGACCCTATAGTGACACCACTCATGAAATGAGTAGCAATTGGGCTCCAAGTTATTTGTTTCGCGACATCAACGGCAGTGATGAACTACTTAAATATGGAAGCACAGATACACTTTATTATACAAAACCTCAAAAAGAATCAGTTGGTTCTAGATTTACTTCTTATTTTAGAAAAGGAGGAAAAAGATCTAGAAAGAATCGTAGAGGTTCCAAAAAGTTGCGTAAAGGAGGAAAGAAATCTAGAAGATCAGGAAGACGTTAAATTTTATTTTATATATTTTATTTAGTATATTTTATATAAAATATTTTAATTATATATATGAATAGTAATTACGTTCCACCACAAGTACAAGGACAAGACGTTAGCAATTCTCAAAAAATTAAACCTCTTAACAGATTTGATAATAATGGAGTTCCTACGGTTCAACTAAAAGGGCATAATATTGCTGTTCCCACAAAAGATGAATATATTCAGGCTAACATATTAAATAATTTAAATGCAAATTTACAAAATCAAATAAATAATAATGGATTTAATGATACACAAATAGATCGTCTAAACAGTGAAGAAAGTTTTTTGAAACAAACAATATTAGCTGCTATAATAAGTTTTAATAAAAGCAATCAAATGAGAAACCTTGTTAATAATGCTAGAGGTCCTAAATTTAGAGAATTATTTATTAAACGTGCATTATTAGATCTTTACATAGATCCAGAAATTAATAAATCTGGTATAGCTTCTGGAGCTTATAGAATGGCAAAGACAAATTTTTATAGATTTACACCAAAAATGCTTCGCGATCCTTTATATGGTGCTGTTTTTACAAAAAAAAGAGGTGGCAAATTAGAAAAAGGTAAAAAAACTAGAAAAAATAAACACTAAAAATAAATATTACTATCAAACATGGTATAAAATAATATAAAACATATTTTTTATATCTATTATAAACAACAATAGAAGGTTCTTTTATAACCATCAATCTATCTTCTTCGTTCGTCTTATCGTAAATATAATAACGCAATATTTCATTTGGAAAATCAGGTGAAATCTTTCTAATAAAAATTGCATATTTATTGGTTTCTAATGAATCATCAATAAATTTGATATCTCTCTCATTCGCTTCTTTAAATAAATGTGGGCTCGTAGAGCTTGTCATTCTAGACCAATCAGTTATATGTGTAACAGCAGATAATACATTACGTGTATTCAACTGATTATACATACACAATATAATAGCAAACAAACTTTCATTGGCTAAACCACCATCGCATACAATTTTTGATAATTTTTGTTGTGTTTTAATAAAATGAATACAATAACTTACATGTTCTCTCTTCAATACAAACCAAGGGTCATTTGCCAAACGCAATTCTTCAGGTATCAACGCCAAATTAGCTCTTTTGTGAAATTGTATATTCCACCACGCTTTCTTCCAGCTCATTATACTTCTATTGTAATTACTATAAAACAATTGACGAAACTTTTTTGGTGATATAATTGGGCAGCACGAATCTGTTATCAAACAGAACCATTGGTTATTCGAATCATGCTGAAAAGCATAACTCATAGATGATATATACGCAGGAATAACATGATAATAACTTGTCTCAAATACAAACTTTGGTGGTATTGTATGTTTCAAGATCCACTGTGATTTGATTTTGTTCAAATCTTTATAATAGAAATACACATTGATAATATCTTTATTTGGTTCAATCCATTCTCTCCATATTTCTTCTTTATTCACTATATGTTCATAACTAATAATAAAACATAATGCTACCTTCATATAATATACTATTATAATGTGGATTATTTTTTAAGTATTAATTAAAATGTCAAATAAATATAAATGAAATTTTATACTATATATAGATTTTTTTTGTTTTTAATTGTAAATAAAGCCATTACATCATGGAGGAACAATTTACAAAGAAAAACACAACTTTTAATGAACGATAATAGAGAGAAACAATGTGTTGTCTCAAAAAAAGACAATACTATTTATTGTAATAGTGAAGTAAAATTATATATTGATAAAAACGATTTTTTAGCAAACAAAAAATTAATTACAGTTTCTCCTGGAGGATTTAAGGGGTTTTATTTGTTGGGTATTTTGACATATATAAAAGAAACATATAATTTAGACAATTTTATTTTTTCTGGTGCGTCTGCTGGTGCGTGGAATAGTTTATTTATGTGTTATAAAGGTGATCCTTTAGATTTCGTGTATAACTTGGTTGATTATAATATTAAAAAAACAAAATCTATAACAGAATTGGAATACTTTATAAAATACAAATTACTAACATCTTATAAAGACAAGGACTTTGATTTAAATCGTTTGTTTATAGGCGTTACAAATGTGAAATGGTTGAAGGCAACTACTAACATTTTTAGTGATTTTGAAAATTTAGAAGATGCGATTAATTGTTGTATTGCTAGCTCACATATACCTTTATTAACTGGCGGTTTAACAAATCGTTACCATAATTCGTATGCTTTTGATGGCGGATTTAGTAGTTATCCTTACTTGAATAATGATAATCTTGTATTACATGTGTCGCCAAGTATGTGGGAGGAGATGACAAATACAAAGCCTAAAGGTGTCAAGGGAAGTATTCGAACTTTAAAAGATTTTTCCGAGATTTTTTCAGTATCCAAAAACAACTTAATGGAATTATTTGATCATGGATATCAAGATGCAAGAAAACATAAAGAATGTCTTGCCAAAATATTTGAACCGAGAATTGATAACGATTCGAGAGATGATATATTAGAGTTTTAGAATTGCTTATTTGTTATTGTTCACTCATGATTCCTGTTAATTTTATATTATTACAAGGTAGTGCATCATAAGAATTATTAATAACTTCATAATCCCTTGCGTCTTCATCCATATTTATTTCACTAATACGTTCGCTAGGTGGGTCGCTTTTATCATTTTCGTTCAAATACATTAGTGGACTGTTTATCAAAAAAGGATTCAACGACGTAATTTTATTTTCAAGTATATATGTGATTTTTTTATTAGATAAAAATAATAAATCAAATTTACTATGTATTGATTCTATTTTACTATGTATTGATTCTACATTACAATTTATGATTTCAATCTTACTATTTATGGTTTCTGTCTTACTACAAATTAAATCTATATTACTATTTATAGTTTCTATATTACTATTTATGGTTTCTGTCTTACTACAAATTAAATCTATATTACTATTTATGGTTTCATTTTCGTTATCTATTTTTTTATTTATTTCTTGAATATTTTTCTTATTAGTATCATATAAACTAGACAATAATTTATTATTATAAATAGTTCCAACCGCAACAATACCTATTAAAATAAATGTTCCTACAAAAAAATATTGGGCTTTTTCATATGCACGCGTATTTTTTACTGCTTTATTTATTGTTATGGTAATTTTTTCTAATAATTTTTGTTCTGATGACATTATATTAAATGTATTATTTGTATTTAATATATTTCAAAAATAAAATTGATATATTTTGTATTAATTATAAATAGAAAACATTTATAATTAACTTAAATGAAAATATCGAATATTTTTATAAGCACATTAGATAGGGAAATACCTTTTTATATAGGTAAAAACGCACGAGATAATTTTGAAGTAATTGACAATGGTGATCCAGAAGATATTTGGTTTCACGCAAAAAATATTTCGTCTTGTCATGTAGTAGTTGAATTACCAAATCAACATTTACAAACACATGAATTGAACGAAATTATACATATAGGTGCTGCTTTGTGTAAGGAGAACACCCAGAAGCTATCAAAGCTGTCCAATGTATCTATTATTTATACTGAATTAAAAAATGTGGTTAAAACGAAAACACCTGGTTTAGTGGTAACAAAAAATACAAAAATAATTAAATGTTAGAAAATAATTAAATATTAGAAAAAAAATTGATTTAATAATTTATAAAAAATAAAATTTATAAAAATAAAATAATGACCAATTTAAAAGATAGAATGAATCAATTACCAAAAAATTTACAAATCCATATTTATGAATATAATGTAGAACATAGGAAAAAAATGCGATGGGTATTTGATCAAATACGTGGTCAAACTATTTGTGAAGTTTGTGATAAATACATAATAAAGGATGCCATTTATAGCCTACGTGGTTGTGATATGGTGTGTTGTTCTATGGAATGTTGTGATAATTATGGTTTATTACAATATAATTTATAAAATAAAATAAAAATTAAATTAAATTAAAAAATAAAATAATAAAATAAAAATCTAAAAAATTTCCTTGTCAATGACAACTTCTTTTGCTATTTTTTTTATTATTTTGTCTTCTTTTTCAATATCATTATCACCAGTTCCACCCATTGCCTCAATAATTAGTTTATTATATTGATCTGCGAACTTCGAATCACTTTTACCACAATCTGGATGTTGTTCTTTAAATTGTGGTATTAATTTTGAATTTTTATTTGCGACTCTTTTAATTACCTTACGTAACCTCGCTTTCTCTTCATCTTCTTTTTCCCATTTATCATCATCTTTTATATACATTACTTCTCTCTTTGAGTCACTACAATGAACAGGCCTTTTATGAACGTCTAGTGCTTTCAAATTTTGAACAATAATATTGGAAATACCTTCTACAAACCCTATCTTACCTACATTTTCTAGATCGGTTATCTGTAGCTTGAGAGAATCAACAAAATCCATAATATTCATTGCGTCTTTGCATGTTTCATTTAAAAATACATTCAAGTTAAAGGTTTTGTTGTTTGAATTTATATTATTTGTGATATTCGTTGGTTTCATTTGTTTGCATACATCTAATATAATCTCCTTGAACTCCTTATTTTGTTCGCTTATAAATTCTTTCAATTCAGTAGTCTCTTTTGATAATTTCATGTTTTGTTCTAAAAGTGTATCAACAATATTTTGTTCTTCCATTTTTAGACATTTTTTATTATGTCTCGATAAACTCGAGCGATGAGCAAACGCCCTTTCACACATATCACACTTATATGCTGTGGCGTTTTCGGCGTTTTTTATGTAGCATTTGTTAGCATTTTGGTGCTTCAGTGTCAAAACATGTCTGTCCCATTCACTTTGCTTGCTACATGAGAAGTCACACTTTTTACAATTAAAATTTTCGGCGTTTTTTCGGCGTTTTTTGTTAGCATTTGTTAGCATATATATGCTAACTAAAAAAACGCCTAAATTGTTTTTTAAAAATATAAAAAAATTTTATCGTAACACTTTTTGAATTATTTTTTTGGTAACCAGATGCTAATTTTCAATTATGGTAAGCGGATAATTCTGAAAGTCGGAAAGTATTTTC
>Ga0078894_10000333_pt1 | contig 32366 bp, 56 predicted proteins | sample LauGreSu1BDMLBSD_2_FD_67506 | JGI IMG/M metagenome (GOLD analysis project Ga0078894, IMG submission 67506) | Freshwater lake microbial communities from Lake Michigan, USA - Su13.BD.MLB.SD (version 4) (version 4) | ecosystem: Environmental > Aquatic > Freshwater > Lake | place: Lake Michigan... | reverse complement strand
GTAAGGAGCAGCAATGCCAATAACTAACAAAAAATCACCAGAAACACCATGTGTAGTATGTGAAAGGTCTTTTCTTTACTGTGTTTTCACTAATCAGGAAACAGGAGAAGAAATAATGCACACGGACATAATCAATAATGGCACTACTTTCACAGTGCTAGGTAATTATGGATCTAATTGGGATGGAAACAAGTACGAAGCAATTATTTGCGATGACTGTCTCGATAACTGGATTCAGCGAAATAAAGTATTAGCACATATCCCTACAGAAGGAGACCAGTAATGTTAATGGCAATTGACATTAAATTTAATGACAATGATGTAATCATCACATCATGGTGCCCTCACTGTCACAAGACATATGACCAGAGTATAACAAAAGGTCAATATGACAAGTGGCAAACTGAAGGCAATTATATTCAAACAGTATTCCCAGATTGGACAGCCGAACAACGAGATCAACTCATGAACGGCCTTCATGTCGAATGTTCCAAAGCATTCTACGACAAGATGGAAAAAGCTGACATAGAATAAATTAAAAGCAAATGATCACAAGGAGGAGATCATGAGGAAAGTTACCCTCATCAAGACAATACAAGACTCTCCATTTAACAAAGCGTTGTTTTCAATCACGCCGGCCTTAAGTGGACATGGAACAGCACACTACATCGTTATTCAAATTAAGAATGATGAAGGTAATTTTTTCGTAATGGGTCATCCATGTGATTCTAACGGAATAATTAAAAATAAACAATGGGTATTTACTCAGCCATTTGAGAATAATCACGAAGATTTTCTTACCGCTCTGTATGACCTCATTGTTGCAATAAAGCAATCCGACCAACTAAAAACTTTCAAGGAGGAAGACTAATGGGTATCGGAAGAAAAATATGGCAATGGAACCTAAAAAGCGCACCTTTATATTGGTTCGCTCAAGGTAAGTACAAGAAAGGACTAGGACTATGGGCTATGTGGATAGCTCTGTGGACTATTCTTGCATTTGCACTAGCTTCAAAGCCAAAGACCAAGCAATCAATCACATCCAATAACAACATCAAAGAAAAGGAATACAGCAATGCTTAACTTTATTCTGGGTTGCCTCTTCACCTATTCTGGTATTCTTACTCTGGAATTGGTATATCAGAGGAAGACTACCGAGAAGCGAATCAATATGAGGAACTCTCGCAAGAATCACCCCACTTATCGAAATGTGATCAATCTCTAATGCTTACAGGAATTAATCTTATCCAAGCATGTGAGTATATTGACCGATCTGCACAAGAAGACAGGCTATGGCATTATAATGGAGGCCAAGCCTTCATTAAATTGCATGACGATCTTAATATTCTCATCGTGATCGATCACACCAACACGCATACAGGACCTACAGTCGAAATCAGTGACGGCACTTCATACTTTAAAACCTATGAAGGGAATCAATACGCATATTCCAAGAGAATGCGTGAAGATTCACTCACAAAATATTTCAGCGTAGCTTCTTAATCCCTTTCCCAACAACACATGTCCTCTAAGTATGGGTATATAGCAGTAGTCTACTCTATGTACCCATACTTACGACAAAATTTTTAAAATCTAATCTGGCGAGAATCGCCCAAATGAAATAGACCTTTTTGCGTGGTTCTATTGGTTCTTTAATTTAAATTTAATATATTTAATTTAATTTTATCAGAACCATCTTAAACCGCGCAAAATAGTCTGTCCGACTTGCAAAGGAAATACTAATGACTTATAATAGGACTTATCCAGGCAGTACAACAAATCAAAGGAGAAGTAACTAACATGCCTCGGCAACATCAAAGCTCTAAAATGAAGAGCGTTCTTAAAGAACTAACACGGTTAGGATTCATCATAGAGCGTGGTAAATCGGGAACCTTTAAAATTGTTCCCCCTCCAAATATACAAGGTCCGGTTTATACAACACACGCAACTGAATCAGCCTTCCATCCAATGAGAAGGGACTTTAAGAGAATGTATAATGTTACGATATCCTAGTTGTACTGGAATGCTAGAGTGAGGATCAGTTGGTGGTTCTGATCCCACTCCAGCACCTGGTATAAATGAAATAGATTATCGCGTTTAACTAAACTACAACCCATAATTTTAGATGTTCCACGTGAAACATTTAAAGAAATTATGTTGTACAAATAGCGAATCAAAGACTTCGCAGGGGGGAACCCATTATGAACATATATAAAGGCGTAACTTGTATAGCTTTTATCTGATTCAATAATCCACCCATATTCTTTCAAATATGCCCCCCTACACTCCTACAAAAGTAGGAACACACTCTCTTAGTAGTTATATTATTAATCTCTACTTATAGAGATATCAATGCCTAACACTCACTGAATAAAAAAAGATAATATCTTGTTTATACTTAGGCTAAACTCTCTCAAAAAAAAAAAAAATCGTAGATTGGAAAAAAGAGTAAATTATGAATATTACTCTGTCTGTGTCTCCACAGGAATTCAACGCTCTATCTGTCTCTCTAGATAAAGCATTATCATCATTATTAGAACAAGACTATTTTCAAAAAAACTTTCGGCCGGCGACTCATACAGAAGCTGACCAACAATATTTATATTATAATATTATTCTTATAGAAAAACTGCTTGAATCATTTCAAGAGCAAGGAAAAAATATTATGAAAGCCAGTTATAATAACTTTACTGTGGAAGGTACTCCTCAAGAGATAGCCATGTTCTTCTCGGCTATCGAACAAGGAAATACTCCAACTACCAATAATACTACTAATAATACCCTCAAGAAATCCTCAACTACTCCTAGTTCATCACTAGATAATGTGAGAGTTTCTAAAGCATTAAATAAAACTACAAATAAAGTTATTAGCGCGACTTATCCAGCTAATGACCCAATTAACCTTACTCAGGAAGCAAATGCATTCCTAAAATCCCTCTACTTCTATGAACCAACTAGACAATCTGCTACTGGTAGAGGTGCACTAACAGCTAAGTTTATTCTGTCCGGCAAACCATTTTCTGCCGGCGATCTACTTAAACTTACTGGAGCACAGCTACCAACAATACGCAAAACGATCATTCGACTTCGTGCAGCAGGATGCAATATCTATGTCTCAAAGAATAGAATTACTGCAAAAACAATAATTCAAATGACATCGATAGGCACTCTTGAACAGGCCAAGATTGTCTATAAATCAACACTTCCAAGTGGTGTAGTTCCTACAGAAATACGCCACACTACAACATCTCCAATAATTACACCACAATAACTATCAGTAGAATTTCCCTATTGCTGCTAAGTCTTCAGGAGCTGTCCTCCTTTCTAGGCATAAGGATTACCCCCCGTAGGCCTAAACAGTTCCTGGAGATTTAACAGCAATAGGGATTTACTTCTACTGTAAAAAGCCACCAGCTAGTATAATATTAGAAAGGACTATTATATGGCTACAGTTAACATTTATCATATTCAAGCCGGCGATTTTCTGCAAGGAAATCTTCAGGCTTTGATGGCAGATGAACTATGCGATATCCTCGCTTATCTGCCTACTGTAAACTTCGACAAAGCTTGTACATTTCCACTTCAGTGGCGAATGAACGATCAAGTTATTTTGGATGAAGCTTTTGCAGTAACTAATCAAATCTCTTCTCATGTAACTCTTAATGATTGGTTTAAAGTAATGCAAACTAATCATGGATTTCATTCCGGCTCTGCAGGTGATCTTTATATCATTAAAGAAATCGACAGCGACTATCGAGGCTATCTTGCCCTTCCTTACGGATGGCAAAAGATTAAAATCCAGCCGATTGAACACATGCTAAAAGACGCCGTACGGTATAATTCTCTGGTGACATTTTAATCCAAAAATGTTGAACCTCTGATTTTATATACCTTTCGGGTGTAAGTATACATTATATCTATATGTTTGTAATATTGTTTTAGAAAAAATGCAATATTCTTTGAAAAACTAATCTCAAACATGCTATAATATATATACCATTATATAACCATTAAGGAGAAAAAACAATGGCTAGAACACCTAAAAAGACACTAGTCTTGGAAGAGTACATCAACACTCATCCAGGACAGATTGTAACTGTACAACAGCTTGCAGATGCTGCAGAATGCACCATCCAAAATGTTTACGTTTACATTCGTAATAACTCAGATCGTTTCAACGCTATGGGTAAAGGTCAATACCAGTTACTCGCTTCTACTGATACAACTTATATTTCAAATTCAGTTGATATCTGATAGAAACTTAACAAATCTGTTAAATTAAACAAATTATTGGTACTATTATGTGAACGTAGAAAATCTACGTACGCAGGATATTTAACCGGCAATTTGTCGATGTAACTCCAAATGTAAAAAGGCTATCTTGGAGCGATTGAACTATGAAAAAATCAAAATCTTCAGTTAATCAATCTACTCCCGATTACACTATACAAGTACGCTTGTTAGCTTTAATCGTTAAAAAGCTTGATCAAATTCTTGACGAAATAAGGAGAAGTCAAGAATCAACTAAAGATTCAATTCATTAGTTTAATCCTCCCAGATAGTTCTTGACATCAATAATAGAAATCTGCTAGAATATCTACATGCCCTTTCGGGCAGGGGAAAATCCCTAAAGTAGCAAAGTAAAAATTGTTTCGAAAAAAAAGAAGAAACAAAATGAAATGTGAGTATAAGGATAGCAACTTGCCCAGACAAGCAATTGCATTCTTGTGACGCATACCTGCGCAATGCTAATGGAATTCATAACCTTGAATTCCAAGACCAAACGAAGGAGCTAAACAGAATGAAAAATAAATCTTTCATTAAAAAGTTGATAGTAACTTTAATAACTATATCTATATTTATGCCGATTACATCAGCTCATGCTGATAAACTGGAGGTACCTTTACGTACCTTACCATCTTTAGGCTATGCAACTGAATCCATTGCTAAATGGACTACTGTTGAATTTAAGATGGGACCTAGTGTTGACTACTGGAAAAGAGTAGCTCAATGCGAGACAGGTGGCAATTGGCAAGATAAAGGAAATTTTGGTGGTGGACTAGGCATAGCATGGACCACCTGGAGAGGATATGGCGGATACGAATTCGCTAAACATCCTTCTCAAGCAACAATGATTGAACAAATTATTGTTGCCAACAGAATTTCCACCTTTGGCCATCAAACCAAAGATGAATATATAACTATTGAAGATAAATTGAACAATAAACCTTTCTTTAGACCTGCCGTAGGGTTTATGGGTTGGGGCTGTATTAAAAATACAGTTGGTAAACCAAAGAACTCAACTACATATACCGTAAGGCTACCTAAAGCTAAAAGATATTATTGTCCTCAATTTGAACCTATGTTCGAATCATATGCTCTACCAGCTAAAGTATTTTCTTATATTGCTTGGCGTGAATCCAGATGTAATCCTGGTGCCGTCAATGCAATTTGGAAAAATGGAGAAATAGTATGGACATTAAACAAGAATGGATCATACGATTCAGGACTGCTTCAAATTAACTCTTCTTGGTTTAAAACTTTAAGAGAACAAATGGGCTACACTCCAGATGATCTATTTAAACCACAAGTTAATGCGATGTTTGCATCCTGGATTCTACACTTTAGCCAAAGTAGACTAGGCAATTGGAACATAAAGGCCTACAACTAATTTAACTAAATTAATTACAATCAATCAGCCTGTCAAGTAAATACACTTGGCAGGCTTTTTGGTTGTATGGCCACTCATACAAAGCCTAAGACATTGTGTAAACTTAGATATTATATAAGTTTATACAATGTACTAAAATCCCAGAATAGGTAGTTGCATACCTATATAAAAATACTATTTTGCAGAATGGTATAAATGCAACATCTGTGTCATATACAATAGAATAAATTATATACCTTTAAGGAGGTATTTATATGTATACCGTAGCACTGATTGTCCTTCTTGGACTTGTATCACAATGGGTTGTCAGCACATTGACTGACATTATTCCATTGAACAAGATTCCTTTTATCGGACGCGACAACATCCTTTATGCTCTTGCAGCTATTGGAATTGTTTGGCTGACCGATACCTCAGTACTTGGTACCTTTGGCATTGAATCTACAGTTGCCTGGGTCGACGTAGTCGGCTCTGGCTTGGCTGTTGCTACTGCATCAGTTCTTGTTGATTCAGTTGCCAATTACCTTAACAAGTAATAACAAAGATCCCTGGGACAGGTTTAGTCTTATACCTGAAGAGTACCAACGCCGGCTTGGCTACAGAAATAAGACAGCCGGCACTTACAATGACTAAGATACCTAATCTTAATAATAAATCAAATAAACCAACTGAACCAGTATTTGTTCATCAAATGCCACCTGGTGAATGCTCTTATTGTGATAGAGAAAGAGAATTGAATAATAACTTCTTTCCCAATCACACAGCATCTCCCAGGTGTCAATCAGGTGGTTATAATCATTGCACGTGTGATACGTGCTTTTAAATGCGTTTTCTTTAAAAACTCATACAAAGCTATAAAGATACTCTACAATAAAGGAAACTATGCTTACATTTGTTTTTCTGCTAGCTATCATGTCAACTGCATTGGAGTTGATGATTGCAGCAAAAATACCCTTTCTTCGCAGACTTGCTCATAAAAGCAAACTATTTAATCTATTAAATTCATTGTTCCTATCATATGTGATAGGTGTTGCTTTTGGAGCTACTGGTCTTATCGCTATGACTGCAGGTATTTTGTCTACTATGCTTTCTATTCCAGGATATACTTTCCTTCATTGGAACTATGATACTGCTCAAGCGCAAGCTTTGCCAGAAAAAAGTAGATACGAACACGGAACTAAGAAATGGAAACAAGTAGGATCAGATACTGTCAAAGTTACTTATGGAACTTTGAAAGTTGTTACTGCTCCTGTTTGGATTCCTAGAAAAATATACAAATCAATCAAAGGATAAATTATGAAATCAATGTATTATGCAGGAAAAGTAGCTCGCAAATCAGGCCGTTGGGGACTTATGTTCCCAACTGTAGTAGTAGCTAGTGCCGGTTACGGCATCTGGCGTGCAACTAAGAAACTTGCTAAAGGATCTGTTGCTACTGGCGTTATTGCCGGCGTTACTGTTGCAGAATCAGCTAAAGAAATTGTTGGCACTCCCTATGAAAATGCCAAGAATTTTGTTAAAGAACATCAAAATAATTAATCTGAGTTAAATTATGGCTTACGCCAAGCTTAAACTAAAAGATCGTCTTTACAATGCGATATACTCTAAGTCTAAAAACTATGAGTATATCACTCAAAAAGATTTAATCTCATTATATAATATTTCTTCCAAGATATATTACGATATGTGTTTGGCTGAAAATTTACCTCACGTCATACAACCTAAACTTTTTGAAACTGCAGACGCTCATCGTAGATCATGGGAAATAAATGGTCCTAGTAATATATACGATGAAGATGAAATCTATATGTATTGCATATCATATCAAAGATTACAACTTCATCCTAATATTACAGACAATTTACCATCATGGTATTCGCCTTGTGGTCCCAATGAAGATCTGCAACCTTCAGGAACTTGTTTCAAGATAAAAGTAGATGAAATTATTTAAAAAAAAACTACAAAAAATCAAAAAACAGTCTAATCTGTTTTATCACATTTCTATTTTGTTAGACCATGAACAAATGGAAACATTATCTAAACATTATGTTAATCAAGATAATTCTCTTCTAACTCTTCGTGAATTAATTCAAATAATGCATAATGAGTTAGATGACGTTTAATTCTGGTCACTCATACAAAGCCATAGAAATGTCTAAATTATACGCACAATAATATACATAGTAAGGAGAATATATGTTGGAAGCGTACTCACCAGACACACGCATGACAGCCTTTAATGGCGGTCCTCTGCGTAGTGTTAGCAATTACCAATATGGTTTCTACGATATTGGTCCAATTAGGGATATCCTAGATAATGACGATTTGGACACTAATGATGTCCAAGTTGCTGCCCTGCCTATTCCGGCTAACAACCGTGAATTCGATATCGTGCAACAAATTGCATCGCATCCTCGAATTCAATACGGTATTGTAGATAAGGACAAAATTATGTTTGTTCGTATCGGCAAAAAGACCGGATGGTTTTCTGCTTTTGCAGAACAGGGCTTCGTGCTTAAAGGTGGTGCTAAAACACCTAAGCGCGGTAAGCAGCTTCATCGTCCAACTTCTTTGAATGCTAAGTTTGATATTGATAAACTTAACATTATGATTGTTGAAGATACTCGGTTTACCGATTATGACTTCACCAATCCAAATGAAGAAGTTCCATCTTGGATGCAAGATCCCGAAGTAATCGAACGTTTGCTCGACGGTGCTTTTGCTGTTAGCTTTCGCGTTCTAGAGAAAGCTATATCAAACATTCCAAATTATAATCCGGATGCGTCTACGGATCCGGAAGAATACTATTACGATACTCGTTTGAGAAATGAAATGATCAACGACTTTCGTAGTGTTCGTGGTTATAATGCTCGCATTATTGGACCATTTGGAATGATCAAAGGCAATTGTTTTATCTGCGATTTGCCAGAAGGAATTGATGTAATTACTTCAAAAGCAAATATAAAGAAAGAGCTTTCTAATACTAAAGCTTGTTACTTTATTGCAGAACCACAATGGCCTAAGCCCTACGCAAACACTGACATTCAAACTGTTATTAACAACCCTAAACTATTCCGTAAATCTGATATGGAATATTGGCTTCGTGAAGAATACAAGAAAATCTTTCAGGATGTAACTGAAGGTAAAATTCTTGCTGACTACAAGCGTATTTACAAACGCTTGTGGCACGAAGGCGATAAAGTTGATGACCAAGAACTTCATGCTCGCATGACGTACGTAGGTTATCGTTGGGTTGCTATGGGTTTGAGTGTTACTAATTCACCCTGGCTTTTCCAGACTTTGGCTTTGTCTCATGCAAAGCCTCTGCAAAAGCGTATACCCATTCCATGTGCACTGTATGAGCAAGTGATTCCAGAATCTATTGCTCGTATGTGTGGATGGGATGGATCCGTTCAACAATCTACAATTCGTCGTTGCACCAATCTTGGCGTTCATATTGTGAATGACCTTGATTGGCTTGAGATGTATGAATCTCATGGCGGTCACGATGCTGACGACTTCTTTAAGCTCTTTTACCGAGAGATTGAAGGTGGAGAAATGAACGGAGAAAAAGTTGTATTTGCAATCCGTTGTCCTAATGGTTATGGTGAATATTCTGTCTTCAAATATGTAGATGGTGAACCTTTTCCAGAATGGAAAGATTCGGAAGGTAATGCAATTTCCTTTCCTAAAGTTAATGGTCGCGGATGGCCTATGCGTCTTAGCGAGGCTATCCGTAAAGGTGTAGTTCAATATACTGGACTTCCTAGTGAAAATACTCCTTCTAATATTCAATATTCTGAATATTATTCTAAGGAAGATTTTCTGATGAATGTCAAAAACATTATGGTTTCCGGCAATGTTGGCGGTTATGTCAACTCTGTCATGCTCCATAGTCTTACTTTGGCTAAGCATCGTCCTTATCAAGTTTGCAGTTTGGAAGCAGCCATTGATGGTTGTACGCAAACTGATGATATCGAAGATCGTATCGCTATTGATCGAGAAGCAGATATCATCGTCCGAGAAGTTATTGCTTCCGGAAAACAGGTTGATAAGTATTACTGGGAAAGCCGTGGTTTCGCATATCGTTATCGAGACCACGATGTTGAACTATTCAGTGGTAAAGTCACTCAAATGGCTGAACTTTGTGTTAAATACTATCAACAGTATGCACAAAAAGTTGTTGAGTGGGCTCAAGAAAATGCTCGACCAGTCCCAATGGTTGAAGTGCTTGGAGAGCGACTTGCTCTTCATGCGCAATCAGATATTCGTAGGTTTCGTAAAGCTATTTATGAAGCCAACGTATCTCCTGATTCCTTTACCGGTTCAATCGATAAAAGTGACTGGGAAAAGCTGTATGATAAAATAGCAGAACATATTGATTCCCTCGAACGTATCGAAGATCAACATGATTATGCTATTGCTTTGTTGCATTCATCAATCAAGTTTCCTACAACTGGCGGTGCTGTCACCGATCAGATTGTAATGAACAAAACCATATATCCATATCTTGAACGTGCGTTCATATTCTATGGTATTGGATCTTTGTTGAAACTTGAAATTGGTAAGAATGGTCGTCAAAATGTAGTTGACATCGTAGTTGATCAATGGCAACACATTGATCCAGATGGAAACGTTCATACATTTGATGATCCATTTGAATACCAACAACATCATCAGCACTTTTCGAGTATTCGCCATACTGCTCCACCGATTTCTTCGGTGAAGTCTGACTTGCGACCACTTAATATAAAGTAATAAAGAATGCATACAGAGGGCTTGGTTCCGGTTTCGTCCGGTTCCAAGCCCTCTTATGTATTTTATTTTTTATAGGAACTACACTTAAATGACAAATATATTCTTTAATATTTTTATTTTAAAGACCATCTTAGGTCTCATAGTCATTGCTGGCTCATTTGCTGCAGTCATTGGCTATGCTATGTACAAGCAAATGGAAGATGAAATCGAGGAGAGCATTCGTGCCAAATCAAAGTCAAGTAATTAATTTTGAAGATGTATTTCACTACATCGAAAACAATCCTAACATTATTAATTATTCTGTAAATAGTAATTTTATTTCTAAAATTTCTTTTAGAACTGGTAAAGTTACTAAACGAATTATTAATTTTGTTAAATCTCCAGAAACAAAAGCAGCTGTTCTAATTGCCAACTGGGCAGCTACAGCTACTCTTTTGTTGATGCTAATTATCTCAGCCTCTAGTATTGCTACTATTGCAATTACTACTTTTCTACTTCTAGTAGAAACATATGCTGTTTTTGGAAATGTTGAGTATACTCTTGCTTATGCTCAAGCTAAAAAGATGTTTACTCTATCATGACAAAACATTTTCACAACGATCAAAAATCTCAGGAAAAATATCAAGAAATTCTAAACACCATTATTCCTAACTTTGCTAACGAAATTGTTGCTTTTCAAACAACATTCGGAAAGCAAATGGATCAAGGAATTAATATTAAACCAATGCTCATAGCATTTGACACTAATAATAGAAAACATATTGTTTCTTTTATCAGAGACTATGATGAAAATAATCAAGATGATTTTTATGCTGCTGTGTCTGAACTTCTATTTATTGTTCCTGCTCTTAGAGCTAAATCTTTTATTCTAGTTATAGATAGAAACTCAAACAAATACTTTGATACAGAAAAAGTTTATCCTTTTTCTTATTCTAATTCTGTAGTAGCTTTTGTCGTTAACGATGAAATTGCTATAGCCACAGAAATAGAATATAATTATGTCAACAATAAAGTTCAATGGACTGATAATTTGACATATTTTCAAATCGTAGATATTAAAGATATCTTCGTAGAAATGATGTTTGTTTATTCTCATGTAGATGAACCTCCTTTTAGTTATCCAGAAATGCTTGAATTTCTGTCTAAAAATGGAGTATATCCAATGATCGTAGACGAACTATCTGATGCAAACGAAGTGTATATGATGAAGAAAGGAGTATACACAACCTAGTATAATAAAGGAACCTTATGAAATGTCAATCACTTACTATTAAAAATAATATACCTAAAGTAGAAAAAGACGAGAAAAATTCTAAGTCTTACGTTACTCGTTATTCTAATACGGTAGTATATTATAAAACTGTTAATTCTGCTAAAAATTATAGAAAAAGATTATCTGATTCTATGATTAAAGAAATAACATCCATGGAAGATTATTATTCTCAGAAAGATTAACAATGTTTAAACTGCGACCATATCAACAAGAAGCTTTAGACGCGATTATTCAATCGGAAGCCAATGGCGTATCTAAGCAACTTGTTGTGCTTCCAACTGGCGCAGGTAAAACTGTAATCTTTAGTCATCTTCCACTTATTAAACAACATGCTACACCTATGCTTGTTCTTGCTCACAGAGAAGAACTTTTGCAGCAAGCAAAATCTAAAATCGAACAAAGTAATCCTACTTTATCTGTAGAGATAGAACAAGCTCAAAATTATGCTAGTCATGTTGACGTAGTTGTTGCAAGTGTTGCAACATTAGGTAGAAATAATTCTGAAAGAATTTCTAGATTTCCTAAGGATTATTTTAAAACAATTATTATAGATGAGGCACATCATGCTGCTGCTCCTTCTTATAGAAGAATTCTTGATTATTTTAATAGCAATTTTGTACTTGGCGTTACAGCAACTCCGCAAAGATCAGATTCAACTAGACTGATCGATGTATTTCAAGAAATTGTATATTATAAAACTATACAGGACTTGATTGAACAAGGATATTTAACTAGACTAGTTGGATATAGAATTAAAACAAATACTGATCTAACTAGTGTGGAGGTTAACGATGGAGATTTTATCCAGTCGCAGCTTGAAGATGCTGTCAATAATCCTGTTCGTAATGCTACTATTCTTGCCTCTTATCGTGAGATATGCAAGAAAAGAAAAACGATCATTTTCGCTGCAGGAGTTCAACACGCCAAAGACTTGGCCCTATCCTTTGAGAAGGATGGAGTAAACTGTCAAGTTATTCTTGGCGAAACTTCTTCCGAAGATAGAAAGAACATTCTACTAAATTTTAAAAATGGCACTATACCAGTTCTTATAAATGTAGGCGTTCTTACAGAAGGATTTGACGAACCATCTGTACAAGCTATTATTCTTGCTCGTCCTACTAAGTCTAATCTTTTGTATACTCAAATAGTTGGACGCGGTACTAGAATTGACGACAATAAAGATAATTGTATTATTGTTGATATTTCCGATACCACTAAAGGTAAAAAGCCTATTGGCTTACCAACTCTGTTGGGCCTTCCTCCTGATTTTGATTTGAATGGTCAAGATCTGTTAGACGTTGCAAACCAATATAAGGAACTTGAATACAAGTCTCCTATGCGTGCTATGCAATGTTTATCTCCAGATGATATTGACCTTCAATTTAAGCAAATAAATTTGTTTATGCCTGTTCCTCCTAATGAAGTAGTTGTTCAGTATTCTAAACTTATTTGGACAGAAATGTCTGAAAATATGTTTAGATTAACTGTTAACGATAATGAGTCTTTGACTATTTATCAGGATACTCTCAGTAGATGGACTGTAGAATATTACAGTAATTACAAAAAGTCTAAGCAGATTCTTGGCTATACTCAAGATATGCGAGAAGCTTTTGCTTCATCTGATGCTTGGATTCAAGAACACCGAAGTTCTTCCCTAGCATTACTAGATGCTAATGCAGCTTGGAGATCTGATTCTCCTACTCCTGCTCAAGCTAAAGCTTTAAAACGAATTGGTATTGCTGTAACAGAAACTATGACTAAAGGTATGGCTTCTCAAATATTGTCTAAATATTATGAAGAAAATCCTAGACCAGCTTGGCTTAAAAACAAAATCTCTCAAACTAAAAGATTCTAATGTCTACTGCATACTCTCCTCAAGCATTTATTGATTATCCATATAATGCTTATTCCTACGAGCCTTTTACTGATCTTTCTAATAAAGATAAATCTTTTTTATCTGCTGCTGCAAAGCTTGCTCAAACATCAGATAATAGATTTAAAATGGCTTGTATTGCCGTACGAGGTGGATCAGTTTTAGGTACAGATATTAATGTAACTAAACTGCATCCAACTACACCACCTAATCGATTCAGTACTCATGCAGAGATTGGGGCAATTAATTCTTGCTCCGATCCTTCCGGGGCAACACTATACATTGCTAGGCTTAAACTCGATAGCTCTACAGCTATTGCAAGACCTTGTTCTTGGTGTATGCAGTATATGCTTTCTCAAAATATATATAGAGTTGTTTATACTACTGATAACTACTTTATTCCTGAACATTTTTATTTATCTACTGTATACTGGAATACTAACATATTATAGGTTATATTATGTCTAAAAAATATTATACTTCTATTTTTATTTCTTGTCTTTTATTACTAACTTCAACTTCTAATGTTGAAGCTAAATCTCGGAAAGATAATTCTCAACTATCTTCTCCTAACAGTAAAAAAACAATTAAAAATTCTAAGAAAAAAAATACATATACATATAAAACTGTTCAAAGAATTAACAACTCTAAGGTATCTACTGCTACCAGTAAAGTTAAATTTAATTTTACTTTAGATTTATCTGTTCCAAAAATTGCTGCTAACCAAGCACATACTTTGGGATACACTGGTAAAGATACTTATGTAGCTATTATTGATAGTGGAATAGAAGCTGCACATCCATTTTTTCAAAATAGAGTAGCTCTAGAAGCATGCTTTGCTGACACTTGTCCCAATGGTCAATCTTCTATGATTGGCTCAGGAGCTGCTCGTCCTGTTCATTGGCACGGTACTCACGTTGCTGGAATTATTGCTGGTAAAAATAATTCATTTAGTGGCGTTGCCCCTGATGCAAAAATTATTGCAATAAATGTATTTGATCCTCTTAACGGAGCTTACGACGGAAACATTATTGCAGCACTTAATTGGGTAGCTTCTCTTTCTTCGCAATATAATATTGCTTCTGTAAACATGTCTCTTGGTGGCAGTACAATATTTAAATCTACTTGCGATGATTATATTCCACAAATGACTCAAGCAATTAAAAATCTAAAAGATAAAAACATTGCTACAGTTGTTGCCTCTGGAAACTCTTATGCTGTAGGAATGTCTGCTCCTGCATGTATCTCTTATGCAGTAAGCGTTGCTGCTACCTCTACATGGACAGATAAAGTTACTGAGTTTTCTAATATATCTCAGTATACAACTTTATCTGCTCCAGGTTTAACTATTAACTCTTCTAAGTTAATGGGTTCATACGGATCTTCTTCCGGAACTTCAATGGCATCACCACATGTTGCTGGTGCCTTTGCGGTATATAGATCTAAATTTGGAATTCAATCTGTAGATAAAGTCGTTCAAGACTTTCAATCTACCTCTGTTCCAGCTTTAGATTCTTATAGTGGAATTTATAGTAAAAGAATTGATTTTACTAAATTATTTACCGGACAAGATCCAGTAACCACTACTACTAGCACAACTAGTACAACTGCACCTTCCACAACTACAACTCTCCCAGTTACAACTACTACTGTACCTGTAACTACTACAACTATTGTTACTCCATCTCCTACAACTACAACTACTATTCCAACTGTAACTACAACTACTGTAGTTACAACCAGCTTCATTGCTGCTCCATCTATTAACAGAATTGTTAAAAGTGGAACATCATGGTATGGTATTACTTTAAGATATTATACTTATAATGGAAATGCTCCTTATAGTATAAATATTTATTGTTATTCTCCATCATCTTCAGTTGCATACCAAACTTCTTTTAGGTATAATGGAGGTACTTTGCTAAACTATGAATTTACTACCAATAATGATATTGCTTCTTGCAATGCTACTGCAGTAAATTCTCAAGGTCATACAAGTGCCTACAGTAGAACTGAGGATATACAAAAATAATGATATCTTATAAAGTTGACTTATCTAACCCTAGATATATATACCATCCTTATATTATGCCAGATTTGTATCGGAAAACCTGAAAAGACTAGAGGTTTATTATTGTCTATAGAAGAAGAACCTTCTGTTATTATAGACAATCCTAAAAACGTTATTTCTCAAGTTTTCCAAGATTGTCAAACTGAATATATACCATTATCTAAATATGCTCATGCAATTGTAGATGCTCATGCAGTTTTAAAAAATTTAAAACCAAATGTTAATGCTACTAATTTATTTAGAACAATATTTAAAATCTACAATGCTCAAGCAGTAGTAAAAGGAAACTGTTTAATATATGGATCATTAAACTTACAATCTGAAACTGAATATAATAATTATTCAGTTCCTTATGATTATATTATTTTCGCTACTAGAACAGAAAACATTAATTTTTATGGTCACGAATAACAATTTTACAATGACACTTGATGATATTATTGACGATAAGCAGCTTATAGAAGAGCTAGATTATTCTACAATGTCCACTTTGCATTCTTGCAGAGACTGGATAAATCATATTTTATCCGTATTGTCTCAATACAAAAAATAGCAAGTTTGCCCGAGTGGCGGAATAGGCAGACGCAAGAGACTTAAAATCTTTCGCCCTTAACGGGCGTGCCGGTTCGAGTCCGGCCTCGGGTACTATTCAAAAGAAAGTGGATCTTATTATTATGGAATCAAAAAATATAAATTTATCCTGGCACGATAACGCTGCATGTAAAGGAAAATCTCATATATTTTTTGGTCCCTATAATGAAAGAACAACTGCTAAAGAAAAGCGAGAAGAAATAGCTCGTGCTATTTGTTCTACTTGTCCAGTTCTTTCTAAATGCAGAGAACACGCCAGAAACTTTTCTGAGTATGGTTTTTGGGGTGGAGAATCTGAAGAAGAAAGATCTACTCAAGGTTATAAAATATCTAATCCAACCGTAAGAAGAAGAGTAGCTAGAGCTAAAAGCAAAGCTGATAAAGCTTCTTAATCTAATTATACCCAGGTAGCTCAGCTGGCAGAGCAAGTGACTGTTAATCACTGGGTCGTAGGTTCGAACCCTACCCTGGGTGCAACAAAGGAGACATTATGGAAGACATAGAAATTCTTAAACAAGCTAATTTATTAATTGCATCAAAAGACATCAGCGATGAGTACGCATATTTATTTGGCGTAAATGTTAATGATAACGTCGTCAATGTTACTGAGATTGCACATTACTGGGAAGTCTACGCTCTGCTAGGCGACCCAGAAAATAAAACTAAAGTTTCTCAATATCAATATTGTCTTATTGTTACTTATGGATGGGCAATAAAATTTGATCCTAATGAAGAAGATGATTCTGATGAAACTATTACTAGGATTCCTCCTTCTGAACATCCTGACAAAGTTCGAGTATCTTTAAGAGCTATGTATTCGCCAGTCTTTGGCTTTACTACAAGCGTATATCTTGAAGGTACTTCAGAACCTATGTATGATAATGCCGGCAACGGTATGCTAGCTGATGCTATCATTGCTCTTTATAATTCTAATGATTCTACTTCAACTTCAAAAGCTATTGAAATTGGTTCAATTGATATTGATGACGAAGACGCCGACCTATTTTAAATTTATTTAGAAAGAAATTATTAATGTTACCTTACGTAATCGTAGCTATTGGTGCCCTATGGGGTATCTTTACTCTTATTAGTATTCGTGAAGAAGATAAAGACATTCAAGAAATGATTGATTCTGCCCGCAATCACATTAAAAATTCACAGCTACCTGACCAAGATCTAGAAGATCGATGGTGGCAAGCTAATAAGTAGCAAACGGATCTGAATAAAATTGATTAATATTATTGAAGAACTTATTGCTGTTGTCGCTACCGTATTTGTTATTGGTTTATTGTTTTCTAAATTTGAAAACTAATTAACAATAAGCGCCTTTAGCTCAGTTGGTAGAGCAACGGACTTTTAATCCGCAGGTCCCGGGTTCGAGCCCCGGAGGGCGCACTATGACAAAAATATCTAAAGACAAATCTTCTAAAAATAAATTTCAAAAACCTTATGTTAAAGATGTTTATTCTTTAGAAACACTAATCTTAAATTTTATACCAGGTGCTGATTTTGATTATGATAATGAAGGTCAACTTATTATCTATACAAATTTATCAACAGATGATGATGGTAACTTAATCGAATTTACTATAGAAGAAGAATAACAACAAAGGAGTTATATGGCTAACTTTAAACAACAAGCAGCTAAAGAAACTAGAAGTCCCGAAGAAGTAGCTTTTCAAGCTGCTGCTAATTCTCAATATAATGTTATGACTCCTATGTTAGATGCAAAGTATGTAAGAATTCATCATCCACTTACTGGATTGGATTCTCACTTTGCAACCAACGATCCTAAGTTCTTTGAAATGTTAAAAGACTTTTATTCAAAAGGTTTAGAACAAAAAATTCAAAAAGAATTTTCTTACTTTCTAACCATAGATACTAAATGGTTTGATGTTGCAAAAGAATTTAGTTCTTATCTAACTTCAACTTCTCAAGGAGAATAACTATGATGAATCAAACTTCTTTTTCTGAAATAACCAAATTGGTTGATGATACTATTTCTAAAATATCAGGAAGAGAACTTGTTTCATCTTCTGAAATGACTGATCTATTATTAGATATTAGATTATATTTAATTCAATTAGAAGAAAGCGCTTTAGTTTATGAAAGTTAAACTTACAGCTGAAATTACAATGGATATTCCTGGTGAATTTCAAGACGATGCTATGGCTGTCCATGCTATTACTCAAGAACTTGAAGAACGCTTAGATATTGGATGTGAATACGAAGACGATATGTCTGGTGAATTTATATTTAATACAGCTAAAGTTCGCAGCTATTTCGTTACAGCAGGAAAAATTCCTGAATGACGAATACTCTAAATGAATATAACGAATTAAAAATTGGTGATATTGTAGGCGATACTAAGCGAATGGTTATAGCCTACACTAAACTAGGAGACAGAGTGCCTGGAGAACTTTACGCAAGATGGGTTACAATCTGTACTGATCAGACAGCTTTGCATCCATATGTTGTATGGACTGTTATTGCTAGACCAGAAGGTTTTCATGCTGAATCAGGTGATTATTGTTCTACTTTAGAACAAGCTGTGAAAGCATACAAAAAACGTGGTGGTGACTCTTAAGATAATGTTTCCAGCGAGAAACATCTACTAGATAAACCACCTGGGAGTTCGCAGTCCCCAAAAGTCATATTACTTTAAAGCGTTACCAACTTATTTTGTAAGAGCTACGGCAAAATAATCGCAACTGCTTTTATTTAAAAAATACGGAATTGTTATGAATTTTATTTTTTCTTATCATATCTTTCTGATATTCATGATGATAAAAATATCCATAATCGTAATCGTTTGCAGCTTTGTATGCAAGACTTATAAGTCCAGTTATTATTGAAGTTAAAATTATTAATGTGATCATGCCCCTATAGTAGCATATCGCATGTGAAAATTTTCTTAAATAATACTAGTTATATGTCACATTAGGGCCGTTAGCTCAGCGGTTAGAGCAGGGCACTCATAATGCCTTGGCCGTAGGTTCGATCCCTACACGGCCCACTCAAGGAGACTATATGCCATTTACTGAATTTGCTTTAAATTATAATAAACAAATTACTCTTAATTATAGCCAAATGGTTGAATTAAGTAAAGCTATATCTCATCGTTCAGTTGAATACTTGAAACGTATTACTCAAGAACTAGATGATTCTATAATTGAAATATATAGAGAAAATTTAGATATTCTTATTCAAATTTCTGAAATTATAAATCCTCTAATTGATGAAGCTGTTTTAATTAACGAAGAACAAATTGCTGCTAAAGAAGCTGAAGATCTAAACGATGTTAATAAACTAAAAAAGTTTTTAGAAGAATAATATGGATTTCATTCCTGCCAAATTTCTTTTACAAATTTTTTTAATCTTTGTTCCGTATCTACAATTGTTTTACATAGCAATTACTGAATCGTTATTTGTTCAAATCTTTACAATTTTAATATTTTATTTTGTTTCTTGGTTTATAAAACAACCAACAAAAAACTGGTATGACTAAAGGATATTATGTCTAAAAATGTAACAATCACAAAAGAATACTCTTGGCTTCCTACTATTTCACCAAACTACTATGGATGGCAACTTTCCATAAATAATATTCCCGATGGATCATATGTTTGGCTTGATGACAACAAGCATGCAGAGCTATATCGTTTAATTTCTAAAGAATTTGATTCAAACGAAAATGTTTACAATTTGACTTTTAAACATCTCGATAATTCTTATTATTATTTTAAATGTCATGTCAATACAAGTCTATCAGTAAAAGTTTATGCTGACTAATATATTATTAAAATTTAAATCAACTTTTAAAAAACAATCTGTTCCAGATTACCAATTTATAGTTCACCATACTAGAGCTACTGACAGAGTTTTTTTTGGTCCATTTAAAAACCATAAAGAACTCGATGCATTTTTTGAAGATCCTAAAAACAAAGGTATTCATTGCTCCGTTGAACTATTGATTTCATCTACCTGTCCTAAAGAACAGTATTGGTATAATCCTCCTGAATATCTACTAGAGCATCATTCTTATTTATTTGAAAGAGATTCCCTAAATGCCTAGATATAATCTTAATCATGATGATATAGATATTATCGTTAGATCTTTAGATCAACTTGCTACTAAAGCTGATTCTACAAAAGCTCATCAAAGAATTATGTCTTTGAGAGATAGGCTTTTATTAAAAATTAAAGATACTGAATCCATAGATGTATGGGCTGCTTTTCAATCTAAAACACCCGTACAAAAACCTGAGTCTTTATAAGGAGAATAATTATGGGAATGGATGTTTACGGTAAAAAACCTAAAAACGAAATTGGCGAATACTTTCGCAATAACGTTTGGTGGTGGAGACCTCTATGGGGATACATAGAAGACAACTTCCCAGAAATTGCAGCTGAAGCTCCAAACGCTCATTATAATGATGGCGATGGTCTGAACGCTGTTAAAACTAAAATTTTAGCAAACAAACTTAGATCTCATATTAATTCTGGTAAAGTAAAAGAATATGAACTAGCTTATAAAGAAAAGATTGACTCTTTGCCTTTACAAGATTGTGAGTATTGCGAACAAACAGGCAAACGAGCTTGGGCTGCTACTCACTTTGCTGTTCAATCTTTACTTGAAAAAAATGAACTTCTTGAAATGAATGATCAAGGTGAATATATACTAGAATGCAATTCATGTAGGGGTACTGGTAAAACAGAACACTTTATGTCTCATTACCCATTCGCAGAAGAAAATGTTATTTCATTTTGTGATTTCTTAGAAAATTGTGGTGGATTTAGCATATGTTAGTTGATCATCATTTTGATTGTATTGATTGCAATTTAAATACACTCTTAATAGGTGAATATTATATGGTCCAAAAATATATTTGGGAATCTTCTAAAGCAGACAAAGCTATGCTTTGTATAACATGTTTAGAAAATAGAATTGGTAGAATTCTTACTCCTGAAGATTTTCCTGATTTACCAGTAAATACAACTACTTTTTATCCTAAATCTACCTTAGCCTTATCAAGAATTCTCGGTTTAGCTAGTGGCGCATCAATGGGAACCCAATGATGTCATATAAGGCGTGAGCCTACATATCGCTCGACATCACTGCTAGCTAATTAATTTAAAAAAGAATAGGAAACAACATGCCAAAAAATATCAATGTTCCTAAGAACTTTGAAAACACTTATCTAATATTTTATAGTATGAAAAAGAATTCTGTTAAAGAAGTTCTTTGGTTTAAGTTAATTCAACCTGCTAAAAATAAAAACGGTGAACTACTGAACTTTTATGCAGTTCCATCAAGTAAATATGGAATTAGAATTCCTAAAACAGCTACTCACTGGTGCATTGCTGTTCTTGGTGGAGAAAAAGCAGATGTTCTTTTGGAAGATAAAATTTCTGAACCTATGATTAAAAATGAATATCATCTATTTGATGAAACTTATGTGCATATGCATAGGTACGCAGCAAATTGTAAATTCATGATTGGATCTTCTTCTGAAGTTTATAGGAAGAGAAAGCCAAAGAACAAAGTTCAATCTGAAGCACTAAACCGAATATCTGAGTTGTTGAACTAAATAACTCAGTGTTGTATAATACAGCACTTTGAAGGGCGGTATACCCTCACTCTTATAAAGTGTTGAAAGGTTAGTTGGTTCACGTGGGTTCAATCCCCACCCGCCCTACCAGGAGAACAATATGGCAGATCTAATTCCATTTAATGATATACATGAAGATATTCAACAAGAGTTTATCGAGAAAGCATACAACTATCTTATAGATATGAATCGTATTGCTTTTATCGATGAACCAATTGAAGATCATCGTAGTTATTATTTAATTTGTGAAGTAGCCGAAGAATACTATAATGGTGATCGCACATGAAAGACTATAGCAAAATACTAAAAGAAATATCTACAATAATAGAATCTGAAAAAAAATCTATTGAATTTACTTCTGCTACTATAGTTAATCTTATAGATACATCAATTATAGCTTATGATGAAATTAAGTCTATAGATTCAAATTCTACTTTTGATAAAATAAATTCTATACTTATTTCTTTAGAAGTTTTTGCTCAATCAGTTGTAGATATATGTAATCAATTTATTGCTTCAAATATATCTAATCAAGATTTTGTTCATGTTCTTTCAAAATTAAAAGAACTACATAATTCTATGTTAGCTAGTTTAATTATTTTAAGAACTGATGCTTCTGATCTATTTCAAAATAATTTAGATTAATTTAATCTTAATACCCATTTTTTTATAAACTATTAGAGTATTCTTACAAAATACTGAAATACTCAAATATACTGGAGTTAATTATGGCTTACGATGATGATATCTTTTCTCAAACTGATGAAGATATTTTTCAAGATGATTCTTCTTCATCTCAAAAGATTACAGATGCTTTAGCTTCTCATATTAAATCTGAACATGGTTTAAATATTGATTCTGATATTTTGAAAGATGTTGTTTCTGACAATGTTAGAGCAAAGATTGTTATTGCTCTAATGGAAGCAGCTGGCAAATGGTCAGATCAAGCCAATGATCAATCTCGTACTAAATCTGTTCATTATATTTTAGACCATTTAACTGATGGTCTTTATTCTAGAGTTTACGAATTTTACAGACTTGAAACTTTAATCTTTCAAAGAAAAGTTATTTTTCAAGTTGTTAAAGCCATGGGAGAAGGTTCTTTAGAAGAACTTAAAGAAGTTAAAGAGCAATTAAACTTAGATATTACTCCAACTTTTTTATCTACCTATATTCACACTATGGGTCGTATTTTGTATAACGTTCTTGAACAGAATCGTAACACATACAAAGCGCTATCGGATGAACTTAAACTTCCTTTACAAATGCCCGCATTATACGAAGAAGTTGATGATCAAGGAATTCCTAGCGCTAGAGCTTTTGTTATTCAACAAGTAGTAAAAGCTATGAAAAAAAACACTCAAAATGTTTCGTAAATCATATCAATCAAAAGTTAAATTATTATCTGATTTTATTTTATTTAAAAATGATCATAAATCACAAGTAAAATTAATCTATTCTATACTAACTGCGTTAGCTGTTGCTGAATTAAATTATATTATGTTTGATCTACCTTTAGCTCTTTTAATGACTATAACTCTTGTTGTTCATGAGATTGGTCATTATATATATGCTAAAGCTAGCACTGCACAACCATCTTACCCTTTATTTATACCTATACCATTTTTTTTAATAGGTATTACTCATATCCTTAATATACCAAATAAATATTTATCAATTATATCTTTAGCTGGTATATTTCTTTCTACTTTGTATTTATCTTTTGTTTTTCTATTTAATTTATTAATTCCAATTTATAATCCAATTGTTTTGATTATGTCTATAATAATATCAATTGTATTTAATCTTTTTGGAAAAGATGGAAAAACATACAGAAAAGCAAAGCAAAACTTAGTATAGGACAATTATGCATCTTTTATTATTACCATTTGTTGCTGTTGGTTTTACTAGTAAGTTTCTTTCTAAAAGATTAGTTAAAAATAATTCTGCTTATGAAGAACAACTTCAGTATGACTACATTTTTGCAACTATTGTAAATTCAATTAATCTGGAGGACGAATTTGACGACAATAAACAAATATGAAAAAGTAAAATCTTTTTTAGATAATTCTTTTTATGACGTTCAAGGGATACCAGGTCTTCCAATTGATCAGTCTTATGTAATCAAAGTACTTACAAAAATGCTGGTAGGCGCTTCTACCGCTGTTTGGTCTTTTATAGAGTTAAAAGACTATTTGCAATTAAGCAAAAAATATAAGGATATGAAAAAATGAATAATGATCCTATAACGTCTTTTACATTTTCTATGAAAGCTGGTCTTAAGTCTAAGGAAGAACTATCTTCTAAAGTTCAAGCTTTAAGCGATAGAATTGATAAGATTGTTAATCAATTTCTAATAGATGATATGCCTATCATCAAACCTATATTAAACTTTACTCATTCTAAAAATGATCTTAAAAGACTATCTAAAGCCTTAGATAGAATTGCTGACATTATAGAAGTGCATGATTCTTTAGAAAAAAAACTAAAAGTTATTGAGCTAGCTGAATCTGATCCTAATTGGTTCGCTGCTGCTTTTGGTGATTTTGAAAAAGATATCGATTCTGCTATTGATAAACTTATATCCTCTGGAGATTAATAATGATAGATTATTCAATAATTAAAGATGAACAGACTAAGCACGTTGCTGTGCGTAGCACTGTTAAATCTTTTAATTTAGATCATATTACTGATAAAGATTTATCGTCTTTTTATGTAAATATTTCTAAGTATGCACACATAGATACCGGTCTTCTTCCTTTAGATGGAACCGGTCTTTTAGCTTATCGGCAAGCTGCAAATCATGCACAAATAGTTGTACAGCACGCTCCAGGAATTTCTAGAATTCTTTGGGGACAACATGAGGGCGATAGTTCTGCTAAAACTTACATGCTTGCTCAGCCTTATCGTATTATTATTGGTGATATATTAAATGGAAACTTTTATGGTGCTAGAATATTTTATTCTATAAATCCAATTACTTCACCTTCTCAAGAACTTCTTCATGTTAATCTTCCTAATATTAACTGCAAAGGTTATCGAGGCAACGGTGTAGGTTGGGTTTGCTTATATCATAGAGACGATTGGACTCAAATTCCTTTAGGCGAAAAAGTTTCTAGACTAATTGAACGTTGTTCTGGCTCTGAGGCTTATAACGACGCAAATATGTCAGAAACTGATGGCCCTAGATTTTATAGCCAACATCATAAACCTTCTTATCTTTCTAATCCAGCAGAATGGGAAAAGAAAACTTCTGAAGAAGGATATATGTGGACTTTGGACCAGGACGTATGGATTCCTATTCTTGTCAAAGATAGAGATTCCCAAGGACAACACGACCCTAATGGAATTCCTCTTACTTTAGGAATGGCTTTAACTGGTGATTATCAGGCTTATTACACTGATAGTATTAAAACTAAACCAGTTAATCGTATTGCCCGAGAAGACCGCACTTATTCTTCAGATGATTCATTTTCATTAATTAAACAGGCTTATATTGAATCTCCTACTTTAAATGATTTTAATGATCAACTTAATCCATATTTTCATGCTCAGCAATTAAGAGAAAATTATTCTAAAACAACTTCTGGATTTAGTCAAGAAACTGATCAAGAGAATGATCAAGACGAACTTTGGTTTACTTGCGCAGAATGTCACGATGAACATAGCGAATCTGACGAAGAATACTTTATAAATTCAAACGATCAAAAAGTTTGTCAAAGCTGCTTTGAAGAATATTATGTTTATTGTGAACACCACGATACACATATGCATTCTGAATTAGCAACTTATATAGAAGAATATGATATTTATATTCCTAATGATGATCTTGTTTCTTGTGCAAATTGCAGTTCTGGATTTTTCCCTAAGTTTAATCATGACACTCCAGCGTATAGAAGCTTTATGCATCCGGTTACATACTCACACGATGTTTGTACTAATTGTTTAAATGAAGATTCTAATTGGTCAAAAGTTAATTGCGTTAGTTGCAACGAACCAATTCCAGCAGACAAAATTTATTGGGATACTGTAAATAAAAAAGATTCTATACATTCTATTAAACATATAGATGTAGTAGATAATGTATCATCTATTAAAGAATCTGTTTATCATTTTAAGTGCGCAACTATGTCTGGACTCTTTGACTTAGGTGTTTGTCCTTGTGGAAATGTTAGACCTGAATTTGACTCTTCACAAATGGATTACACCAAAGCTTTAGAATCAGGATTATATGATGCTATTGACTCTCATGCTTATATGAAGATTTCAGAAGGATCTGAATCTGAATTTAATCCTATTGTTTTAATAGCTCAGCATAATAACATATCTTTAACAAACGAAGAAATTACTTCTAGTTGCATGCGCACACACGCTTGCAAAACATGCGTTTGTATAAATCAAGAAACTAATAAAGTTTCTTTTGACCCATCTGTTTTTGACGTGAATAATTTTGAACTTCTAAAACAGATACACATAAACATACAGAGTCAAGACTCAACTGATTCCCCATTTTAAGGAGGGCAATATATCATGAGTAAAAATAAAGATAAAACTACTAAATTAGAAGATTTAGATTTCTTCTATATGCCTAATGGCCTTCCATGCTTTTTGGGTAATCGACCAGATTTATTTGAAATTGTAGAAGAAGAACTTAATATGACTATGTATTATGTTCTTGCTGATCAATCTACTTTTAAAAAGTATACTCAAACTAAACCTGCTACTTATAATAAAGGTTTTCAAGAACCTGCTAAAACTATAGAATATACCGAAGAAGAACGAGAAGCTAAAATATTTAAAGTAGTTAAGAATATGGTTGGCAGAACAGTTCAGCCAACGGAAGATTCTTTTGATGGAACATTCCTTGGCATTGAGCCTGAAGCTATTTATAATTTGCCACCTATTCCAATCACTTTAATAAATAAGCTAGATGAATTCTTTAGGCTTGTCCATGCTCAACATGGTACAGAATCTATTGTTTTATTGACATTTGATGAATCTAATATGTCTTCTGATTCTTGGGGCGTTCTCGTTCCCAAGCAGGAAAATACTTCAGTTCACTGTAAGTATGATCCAGATTCTGTTGTTGAACTTAAGCCTTATAATTTATCAATTGTTGGTTCTGTTCATAGTCATCCAGAAATGGCTGCTTATGCTTCTGGTACAGACCATGAAGATCAAGCTGACTTTGATGGAATTCATATTACTTATGGTTGGCAAAAGTCAAAAGATAATGGCGCAACTCAATATCACATTGAAATGCAAATGGCAGGTACTGCTTATGTACTTAAGCCAGAAGATGTATTTGAGAATCATCAAGTAATTAAAGATCCTGATCCAGAGGTTGTTAAGTGGACGGAGAACGTCTCAAAAAAAGCACAACCCCCGTATTTGGGTACGGGGGTTACAACCAGTCAGCCAGTAACTCCTTACCTAAACAATCAACCTACGACTACCGCGACGTCTACTCAGGCTACTGGGGCGTATAATCCTTCTGTTGGTTATTATCGTACGGTCTTAAAAAGTATTGTAGACTTTGATCTTCCTAAAGACGCTATCTTAGTCGTTGAAGTTGATGATAAACACTATGGTACTCACTGTCCTTTGTGCGAATTTGTACTATCTAATATTGATATTGCAAATAGGATGTGCGGTGGATGCGAAGTTCATCTTGCTCTTCCCGGAGACTCAGCTTACGAAATAATTGAAAATGTTTGTCTTTATGAAACAGAAAAGCTTGGGTATTCTACAAAGAACTATTCTTCCATTCCTGAATTTAACCATGTTTATTTGCATTGTAAAGACATTAAAGGAAACCCTATGTTTTTGCACATATATGACAATGGTAAAATAGGAACTTCTGATGTTAGTTATTTGGACCCAATAGCTTCACAAGACTACACGCTATGCTGCAATACTCATATAGATGATATTGCTACAGATTGTCGTTGTCAAGTTACTGTAGATTATGAAGATTTAACTGACTTTGAAGCAAAGCATCCTTCATTGGATATTTATGATAACACCAGTGAATGTTTTGAATGTAAAAATTATTTACAACCAACATGTCCTTCGTATCGTAAGATAGTTGTTGATTGGGCTACAGACAATATAGAAGTATCTGATCACATGATTATGAGTACATGTGAATCTTTTTTCCCATATCTCTATACCCCAGACAAAGATGAATATCTTTACGATGATGATAAATCATCTTTATATTATAACTAGAAAGGCATTACATGCAAAACGAACGTAGATTCATACTTATAGGAGCAGGCGGTATTGGTACTTGGCTTGCTGCTGGTCTTGTTAGATTACTTGAATGGAAGTATCCTGGTTCTGCTTTAATTATTGTAGACGGAGATTCTTTCGAAGAGAAAAATAAAGAACGTCAAGACTTTACAAAAATTGGAAACAAAGCTAGCGTTAAAGCTTATGAGCTTTCTTCTCAATTTAATAAAACAACAATCATTCCTGTTCCAAAATGGATAGTAGGAGATAACTTCGAAGGAGTAGCAGATGCTGATTCTCCTAAGATTAAAGCTTCAGATTTATTGTCTGAAGGTGATGTTGTTTTTGCAGTTGTTGATAATTTTGCTGCTCGTAAAATTATTTTCGATGCCGCTTCCCGGTTAAATAATATAGATGTTTTTACCGGTGGAAATGACGACGCCTTGTTTGGTTCCATTTATCACTATCAGCGTCGTGATGGAAGAGATGTTACAGAACATCCTGTAGTAACTCATCCTGAATATGATAATCCACCAGACAAAAATCCTGGTGAACTTTCTTGTCAAGAAAGATCCCAGATTGAAGGTGGAACTCAACTTCTTGCCACTAATATGGCTGTTGCATCATTCCTTTTAGGAAGAGTGCAAAAGATCATAGTAGACGGCCAAGAACCTACAGAAGCTGAGATATACTTTGATCTCGGTGTAGGTAAAGCAGAACCTTACGATAGATCTGCCGTTCCTGCAATGGCAGATTCTAAAGTATAATTATAAAAAAACAATAAGGAGCATATCATGCAAATTAATAATAGTTCAGGAGCATCTGGATCGAACGGAGTTGCAAACGTTCGCTTTGGTGTTTATTCACAGGCTACTCCAGTAGCTGGAAAAACAATTAAAGAAATTCGCGATCAGTTTGGAAAGCTTTGGGGCATTCCCGCAGATGCAACCGCTTACAAGGGTAAGGATAAGCTTGACGAGAACTATGTTGTTCAGGCAAATGACAACTTAGAGTTCCACCGTCGCGCCGGCGAAAAGGGCTGATTTATTCTTTCCTGTCTTTTGGGGGGGGTAGTTCAATAACTATCCCCCCCCAAAAATAAAACTATACCTACAAAAGATTGGTTTAATAATGCTACTTTCTCAAGTCAAGTTGGGAACTCCATCCATTTGGATGAAAACTGATGACATTTATCGAATGAATGATTATATATTGTCATCTAAACTTCGAGATTTTTATTCTATTGTTCCTGGAATTGGTTTTTCCAAATATGTCAACAATCAGTGGAAACCTGTTTTGGTTGACATGCCCACCGAAGAAGGAATAACTCAAACAGTCACTTATGACTTAGTTGTTGCCTATCAGTGGATGAAAGAACAAGAAGATAGTTATAAATATACTTTTATTCATAATCTACTTTCTTCTTCCGAACAATTCATGACTATGTATGCTGGTTTATTTGCAAGCTCATACATAGCTTATCGTGACGCTTTTTATAAAGATGACACTTCTTCTTTTCCTATTCAACATTTAATTTTTAGTTCTCAAGAATGTCCTAAAGAATATGTTTCTTTCTTTAAAATAATTGAGTCTCAAGTTATGTCTATCGAAGAAATAAAAGAAATTATATTTCATTTTAATTCTATAAGTGACGGCTTACTTGTTTCAGAATCAGATGTTAACGACATTGCAAAAGCTGCTTTAGGTTTGTCTGAATTTGATTTTATAAATCTTTCTTTGATGTCTATTTTATCTAAATCTAAAGTAGATCCTAAGTACATTTATGATTCTAAAATGAAAAACATTAAGCAGAATGGAATTCTTGAAATAGTTAAACCATCTGTTACTTTTGATAATATTGGTGGATTAGATAACGCTAAAGATATTATTAATAGAAATGTTTGGCTATGGAATAATCCTGAAGAAGCAGAAAAATTTGGCATTCAGCCAATTAGAAGAATGCTAATGGTTGGAGTTCCAGGTACTGGCAAATCTGCAATTTGTGAAGCTACTGCAAAAGCCCTTAATCTTGATCTTGCTCGAACTGGCGTAAGTCAAGTTATGAATTCTTTTGTTGGTCAATCAGAAGCTAATATGCGTGCAGTATTTGGTCAAATCAAGGCAATGGCTCCTTTGTGTGTTTGGATTGACGAGTTTGGTCGAGATCTTTCTGGCGGTGCTAGTTCTTCCCATGTTGACGGTGGTACTACTGACCGTGTTCATGGAGAATTTCTTACTGGATTACAAGAACTTCCAGAGAATGTTTTCTTGATTTGCGCTGCTAATCAACTTGAAAACTTGCGTCCAGAAATGCTTCGTGCAGATAGGTTTGATAAAATAATGTTTGTAGGTTTGCCTTCTTTTGTAGAGCGTGAATCTATATTTGAAATATATCTTAGCAGTATTAAAACTGATCATTCTTTTAATCTTTCTGCTTTGGCTTCTGCTACTGCTGGTTTTACTGGTGCAGAAATTAAATCTTTAATTAAAGAAACTAAGTTTTATGTTGTATCTTCAGAGTATAGACCAATCAATACTGAAGATATATTAACTTATGCTCCCAATATGAGAAATATCTTGTGGAACAAGAGTCGTCAGACTATTAAAGACTTATATTCTACTGCGTTAGAACAATGGGATTTTGCATCTTCTACTCAACTAGAAGATGCCCCCTTGATTTTAAACGGCACATATGCTAAAATGTCTAACAGTAACATTGTAAAAACCAAAGGAAATTGGTAATTTATGACTTTTGATGTAAATGAATTTATTGGATCTTTAGACGAAGAAACTTCTGAAGTACAACCACCTAAAGATTATCAAACTGATCTATACAAGAAATGGTTTCGTTCTAAATCACAAAGTGGATTTGTATCAATTAAACCTTGGTTTGAAGGAATGAAGTTTAAAATTGATATTGGAAAAACATCTCCAGAAGGAAAACTTTTAAGTAGCACCAATGTTTACGTCGACGCTTTTGATTTTGCTGCTTATCTTCGTTCTATTTCTAATGGTACGGCAGTAATTAATTATCCTGCAAATGAACGATCTGGTATTCCTTCTCCAGAAGGCTTTGCTTCTTATGGTGGAGCAGATATTAATGGAAAATCAATAAGTAGAATTTTTAAGGCTCATTATTGGCAGAATAATGATACTTTTGATTCTAATGCTTTTGCATGGAAATGCGGACACTTTGCTGCTAAAAAATCTGATACTGGTGCTTTTATTCCAGATCTTAAAACAGCTTTATCTGTTGATTTTCTTAAAGTATCTAGACAAGAAATTTGTTCAATATCTTATCTTTTAGATATGGCTCTTTTTGGTTATGTTGCAAATAATCCGAATTGGTATGATCACTGATGAGCGATAATCAAGATAACTTAGACTATAGAGTTCAAATAGAATCTATTATTTTAGCAGTTGCTAATAAAATGGATGAAAGATTGAATGAATACGAAGCTAGAATAGATCAGATTGAAAAACAGATTGCAACTATTGTAGTTGGATTTGGCGAACAAGCTGTTTTCATGGAAGCTCTTTTGTCTCAAGTAGCTTTTAATTCTGATGAAGCTAGAAAAGCATTTAATGATTCTCTAGCTGAATCTAGAAAACAAATGCTTACAATAATGAAAGAAGGAGCAAATGACTTCCTGGGCTCAACAGATCCAAATCTTGCCTCAGCCGTTGAAAGCTTGGCTTCAGAAAAGCTATTTAACTCCACCACAGAATAGTAGTTCTTTACTTTTTGTAGATGAAGATACTCATAGTTTAATAAACAATAACTTTTATTATCTTTCTCAAATTTACCCTTTAGTATCAGAACTTTATTCTGATACTATTTCTTTGTTTATACTTCCATTTAATGATCTGCTCTCATACATAAGAAATGATGATTTGAGTTTTTCGCATTTTATAAAGGAGACATAATGTCTTTTGCTCTTCCAACTTATTCTAAATTTAATAAACGGTATATAAATCCTATATACACAAGTCAAAATATTATTCCTGCAGAAGTAATATATTATCCAGCTTTAAGAGCTAATATAGACGCTGTACGGAATCACTACAATCTTCCTAGACAGTCTTCTTACCAGAAATTTAGAGCTGATTATTATCATCTGACTGCACCAGAACAAGAAGATCTTAGAAGAGACTATAATTTAGATTTTAATATGGAATCTGTTCCTGAAGTTAATCAGAAAAATTTAATATATCCTTTTTCTCTTGATTCTTTAATTCAGGAATATTATTCAATTATTCCACCTAATGAACTTTCTTTTGTT
>Ga0078894_10000332_pt1 | contig 32371 bp, 40 predicted proteins | sample LauGreSu1BDMLBSD_2_FD_67506 | JGI IMG/M metagenome (GOLD analysis project Ga0078894, IMG submission 67506) | Freshwater lake microbial communities from Lake Michigan, USA - Su13.BD.MLB.SD (version 4) (version 4) | ecosystem: Environmental > Aquatic > Freshwater > Lake | place: Lake Michigan... | reverse complement strand
CTACTCTTTCTCGAAGTACTCTTTCTTGCCGTTCTACTCTTTCTCGAAGTACTCTTTCTCGAAGTACTCTTTCTTGCCGTTCTACTCTTTCTCGAAGTACTCTTTCTCGAAGTACTCTTTATCGAAGAAATAACCATTTTAAATATTAACAATATTTAAAAATTTAAAAATAAATAAATGTCAGAAGAGAAACAATTAAAAGGGATTTTAAAAAATCCAAATTATATTCCGTTTTTAGATTACGATTATTTGGTAAACAATACACCAAATTATAATAAATTAAAAGTTTATATTTCTAAAACTGATAAAGGAATTTCTCTTTTTGCTAGAGAACCTATAAAAAAGAATCATACTATATCATTTTATAAACTTAAAGTTGTAAGCGAAAGATCAAAATATAAACCAGTAAAAGACGGCGTGTATACATTTAATATATACACTAAAGATGATGAAAAATCACGAAAATATTATGGCGATATATGTTTGGAAAGCTTAGACAAGCCAAGAAGAGGAATACCTTATTTTGGCTATCTTGCAAATGAACCTTCTGGTGCTCAAACATGCAATGCTAAAATAGATATAGATTTAAAAGAAAATTATAAAGACAGAGATGAGTTAAAACAAGGAGACTATGTGACATATAAATTAGTAGCTATTAAAGATATTTCTAAAGACGAAGAAATTTGCTGGTATTACGGGGATAATTATAAAAGAGATTATGAGATATCTGATAAAACTAGATAATTAAGAATAAATATAAAAAATAAAAAAAATAGAAGAAATAAAACCACTCATAATTTTAATCCATATATATACATTTATCGCATATGAACTACATTCCTTTCCAAAAAAACTAAAAAATATATATGTGCCAAAAATCAAACTAAATATATAAATTGCAGTAAAAAACGTTGCAAGCATTTTATATGTTTTTTCTTTTTCTTTTTGAATCTCATTTGCATTATTTAATTGTGTAATATTAACGAGTTTATCATATCCTTTGTCGTAGTTATCAGAATCTTTATCATAATAAAACAAAAAGTATATTATAATTATCATAAATAGATAATAAAAAAAACAATATATGCCATTTAATCTCAGCCAAGAATTTAAAGATATAAAGAATACTTTATCTTGACATATATCAATTTTTAAATAAGAGTACGATAAATCTATTATTGATGATAAAAATACAAAAATAGTTAGCAATATTATAAATGTTTTATTTGATTTTTTTGTCAAATTTGTGTTATTTATTGTGTATTCGTCATAATACAAAGGCTTCGAATTTTTTCGCATTTATAAATTTATAAATTTATAGTTCCTATATTAATATTATATTTATAAATTTTATTTTCTTTTTTGATAATAAAATGTCTTTTAATATATCTCAGACTTTAAATATATCAACTCCTGTAATAAGAGGTTTAAATCCTAATACACCTCCTCAAAGATCTATAACACCAGTTAATTTTTGGATATCTGACTGGATTGAATTATTATTAAAAAAAGTGGCTCAAAATAAATTAGGCCCAACAGTAACTAGTCGATGGTTATTTTTAACTGCAAATTCTATATACAATTCTTACCAATATGTAATTGAAAATAAGACACCGGTTGATTCTTTATTCTGGAATTCTAAAAATAAAGGAAAAATTAGCATAGACCCCTCATATACAATTTCATGGATTGAAAACTCGTGTAAATATTTTATTCCAATTCTTATAAAAAATTATATGAAAATTTCTTTAAATGATTCAGAGATTACCGACCTTATAGATAATCATTCATCTTTATCTCCTTTATTGCCTATAGATAAAGATTCATTTAATAATTTAAAGTTTCTTTTAGATTCTTACTTGGCTAGAAGAGACAATGATGGCTGGAAAGATTCTTTAAGTTATAACGTATCCTTGCCAAATGGAAACTCGGTAATACATGCCGATAATAGTATAGAAGAAAATTTAAATGACTTATCTTTAATGCCTCATCCAAATAAATGGACTCCTTTAAAGATAAATGGTGCAAAAAAAAATTATTTAACTCCAGGATGGGGAACAACAAACAAAGGAATACTTGAAGACGATGAATTTAAAGATATCAGAGATAAAACACAAAGTTTATTTCCATCGGACGATCAGTATGAAAGTGAAATGAAAGATGTATATAATATTACAAACAATCTTGATGATAAACAAAAATTAGAGGCTGAATTTTGGGCAGGAGGACCTGGAACAGTTACACCTCCTGGGATGTGGGTTGTATTTTTAGATATAGTTATAAGATCAAATAATATTAATTATATCAACGAATTAAAATACTATGTTATACTATGTTCAGGTCTTTATCAATCTGGAATATCCGCTTGGAGATTAAAACTAGACAATTTACAAGCAAGACCAATTCAAAAATTAAGACAATATAAATATGGAGAAGACATAAAACAAGAATGGAATGAAAAAGATAAAGGTCAATATTGGCTTCCTTATCAAGAATTAAACTTTGTTACACCTCCTTTCCCTGATTTTGTGAGCGGACATTCAACATTTTCATCATCAAGTGCAAAATTATTTTGTTATATGCTTAAAACAGATGTAATTAATTTAAATAACCCAGTTATAAATAATAATATTTTAGATTTGCTTTCTCCTATTTTATCAGAACAAAATGTTCAAAATTTTTCTTTAAATAACTTTCATATTATGCCAAACTCAAGTACTATTTCAGAATCACAAAAAGGTGCAATAAATCTTAGTTGGATGTGTTGGACAGAGATGGCTCGTTCTTCTGGAAAATCCAGAATATACGGAGGAATACATGTAGAATCTTCAAATCAAGCCGGATTATTTTTAGGATCTATGATTGGTGATAAGATATGGAATTTATTAAAAAATTTATAATCTTTGATAAATCTCATATGAGCGTATAAAATTCTTGTTTTACATTATATATAGTTTTATTTGGAGAATATTCATTCCAATTATAAAGTTCATATTTTATCAATAAGATTTTGACTCGCTGATATATAAGGCCCTCCGTTATAACAAAGTATATTATATAAATATTTTTATAATATATAAATAATGTCAAAATATATAGTATACTGTTTAAATACAAATAATCACCAATTAGAAATAGTAAGTATTGAAGATGAAGAAAAAAACGCAAAAAACATACAAAATAGTCATTCTTTTAATTTATTATGCAATTTGAATAAAAATAAAAGCTTATATAAACTCGAAATAAAAGAAAATATTATTCAAATAATAGAGATTAATATTGATATAAAAAATGGGTGGATATCAAATACAATTACTGAAAATAAACAATCTATTTATGAAATTGGAATAATAAATTATCTTAAAAAGGATTTCATAAAATTAGAATCATTAGACGAATCTTATGTCCCTGGAAATTATAAATCTGAAAATATGTCTAGGAATACTACTTATTGTTCTAAGACAAATTCCAAATCCAACTTCAATTCTAAAAGAATTGATGATATTTCTAAGCCTAATATAATTACTTTATTACAAGAACTTAAACTAAAATGTAAAGAAAAAGAATAGGAATGTTTATGTTTATGTTTTATGATTTATATGATACTTACAAAATCCATTTTGATAAACTTTATTTTTACAATAAAATCCATTTTTTGTTAAATGATTACATTTGTAAACAAAACAACCATTCCCAATATACTTTTTATTTTTACGCCATTCTATCGATGACTCGTCAAAATTTATATTAACACTATACATTTTATATTTAAGATTTTAAGATTTTATGTAATATATAATTATGAAACCATATCTTGTAAATCCTTATGAAATAGGAGTCGACGAAGCTGGACGAGGACCTTTAATAGGAAGAGTATACGCCGCAGCAGTTTGTATAGGAGAAATAGAAATGAAAGATATTCCTGAAGATATTATTATAAAGGATTCTAAAAAAATGTCTCGTAATCAAAGACAAAAATCTTATGAATGGATTACAAAAAATGTAAAAGATTATTCAATTGCGTACGCAGAACCATTTGAAATTGATAGCATTAATATTTTAAATGCTACAAATTTAGCTATGAAAAGAGCTCTTAAAAATATAAAAGTCGATATTAATGACATAGTTATTGACGGACCTCGCTGGGAAGATAAATTTAAAGAAAATAAAAATGCTAATATTAAATCAATAATAAAAGGAGATTCTAAATATCTTTCGATAGCAGCTGCATCTATTCTTGCAAAAGAAGCTCATGATAATTATATACTACAAATATGTTGTACAAACCCTGAATTAAATGAAAAATATGACTTGTTGAAAAATATGGGATACGGAACTAAAAAACATATTGAAGGAATTAAAAAATATGGTACATCTGAATATCATAGAAAATCATTTAAGCCGATTAAAAAATAATTTTAAACTTTTTTTAAAGTTTAAAAACTACATGTATTTCATTCTAACATATAATTCCTCTCCGTTATGACTTTTATATTTACACATATACTCGTTTATCAAATTTCTTTGAATTTCTACTTCAAAACCATCAATATTTATATATTTTGGTTTATTCTCAGGTTCTTCTGGACAATTAAAAAAACTATTCAGAGCTTCTTGAAAACAAGAAGGAGACTCTATCCACAGCGTATATTGAGATCTAATAAACAAAGTCATAATTATAAGTATTATAACATTATAAAATATAACTTATAAATCAATTTTATCTGTATTCACCAACTTATAAAATATCAAAAATCACTGGCACCCCTATCTTCTTTTTATCTTCTATTTCTACCAAAGTAAGTTCTTTTGTTTGAATTCCTACTGCTTCTATACTTTCAGTTTTAGAAATGCCTAATGATGAAGGATATAATCCTGTTTTGTTATAAAAATATCTAAAATATCCAAATAACCCTTTATTATATATAGTATTTCCAATTATAAATTGTCCAATTTCAGGTTGTAAATAACTTTTAACATTATTAGTATTATTATAAATAATTGGTATAAATTGTAAATCTGGTGATATTATATTATTAAGATTTCCCATTTTAAATTTAAAACCAGTTATAATATTATTTTGGATTTTTATATCATAAATATTAAAAATTTGAATTGCGGATGTTATATTTTCGCCATAATTTTCTATTATAATAGAATTAGCAACTTTATCATATTTATATCTTCCATTTATTAAAGCGCTATAAGGGTCATACATATATTGATTTTTTTTAATAAAATCCAATGTAACAGTATTTATATCTACTTGATTTAAATAGTGTAAAATATTAAAATAAATCATGTATGTAGTTAAAAACATAAATGTTCCATCTTTTTTAAAAAGAAATATATGAGACGAAGTAACTCCATTTTGACCCACAAACATTATATCATTAAAGTATTCACAATTAGCACCATTAAAAAATATATTGCATTGACAATAATCTCCGTTATGGTTTATATCACATGTACATTTTCCATTATCATCTACTTCTCCGTTATAATTACATAATTTATTCGTATATTGACATTTATTTCCTTTATAACCTATATTACATGTACATTTTCCATCAACAGAACTTGCTACTCCGTATGCTAATTTTCCATCTCCACAATTTATTATATCACTATATTGACATTTATTTCCTTTCCAATTATACATATCTTTTTTACAAAAACAAGTTCCTAAAGATGTTGATATTCCAGTATATCCATATGTACTATTAAAAAATGTACATAAATTAGCATCGTTGTACTGACAATATTTTCCTTTCCATCCAAAATTACATTTACAAATATTATTTCCATTACTATCAAGACTAATTTGACCATTTGGAAGACAACAACTTTCTTCGATAGAAGAAGGACACTCTACGCCACCATTTTTTGATTCATATTCTATAATTGGATATTTATATTTTTTAAATTTAAGATCACATTCTGACCATTCTGACCAATCATTTATTTTACAATCAACTTTACAATTTTGACTTTCAATAAGAGGAGGGCACTCTATACCCCCATTTTTAGGATATTGCTTGATAGTAGTAGTTCTAGTTTTTGTACCAGTTACATGGTCACATTCTGACCATTCTAACCACTCATTTATTTTACAATCAACTTTACAATTTTGACTTTCAATAAGAGCAGGACATTCTATGCCCCCATTTTTAGGATATTGTTTGATAGTAGTAGTTCTAGTTTTTGTGCCAGTTATAGGATCGCATTCTGACCATTCTGACCAATCATTTAGTTGACAATCTATTTTAACAGGAGCTGAAGTAGTTATTGACGGTGTTTGGAATGGCACAGAAGTCATCACGGGAATTTGAGATGGCACAGAAGTCATCATAGGGACTTGAGATGGCACAGAAGTCATCACGGGAATTTGAGATGGCACAGAAGTCATCACGGGAATTTGAGATGGCACAGAAGTCATCATAGGGACTTGAGATGGCACAGAAGTTGTAATTGGAATATGAAGAGAACCTAATTGTGTTGATTTTATAAATAATAAGGAAGATATAAAAATAATTAATATTATTAATATAATAATATATGATTTCATTTATTAATAATTAATATTATTAATAATTATATATCTTAAAAAGTCAAACGGTTGATATACGCTGCATATGCAGAAGAACACAACATAATATCAACACGTCTTCTGTATTCATCTACATAGAAACAAAAAGTATTTGTATTATTTTGTTCTTCGCTAGCATATCGTGAAAAATATGCAACAAAATCTCCGCCTTGTTCATGTGGAACACGAACTTCTACATGGTTCGAATTGTTAGGAGTATTAAGAAATCTTGTCAATGCTTCAAAATGGTGGATCTTTCCTCTTGTCCATCCATTTCCATCTTCGCGACGAATGTAACAAATATTCTCTTGTGACATTTTGTTATTATTGTTATTGATTTTAAATGATTTAAAATCAATTTTATAGGGAAATTCTCTTATATTTTCAAAAATTTGTCACAACCAGTAGCATGTCTAAGAGTATATATTTTTTTCTGTTTCCAATCTGTCCCAACTGCTTTTTCAGACATAATATATAAGTCACCGCCGTGAAGAGGAATAATAACTCTTTTTCCTACATGAGAGCCATCTTTAAACCATTGATAATGAATATCTAAAGAACCTCCTAAACGAATTGCTAAAACTTTTCTTCTTTCAGAATCTCCATGAAATCCTATTCCACATTTTAAAACATCATAATAATAATTTCCTTCTCCTTTTAAATTTTCAAATTTTTCTCCAAAAAATAAAGGAAATGTTTCTAAAATATTTTTTGTAAGTGGAACTTCATCAAATGATACAATTCTTCCCTTTCCTTTTTCGTATTCAGGTTCTCGACTTTTTTCGTCAAAACACAAATTCCAACGTGCATTTTTATTTACTACACGACCATACATAAATGCTTTTTTATCAAATTGTAAATTGGAATGCTCTTCAAACATTTTCAAATGATATTCAGGATCACAGCCTAAAATATCAAGTCCATTTCTAATCACTAAAATATAAGCATCTTCACAATCTTCAAATTGAATACACGCTTTTTCTTTTATATTTATTAATTCAACAACTCCGCATAATTCTTCCATTTTTTCTTTTATTTTTAATAAATCTGTATATTGAAAACCTTCCCCTTTATCAACCATTTTACCTAGCTGTTCCATGCCCACATGATTTTCGGCCATATCGCCGAAAGTAAGTGTAAATACACAATTTTCTTTCGAAAACATTATATATTATAAAAACTTTATATGTATTACATAAAAATCATTTTTACACTTTGAAGAAATAAAATTGAATAAGAAAATAAGAATATAAGAAATACAAGAAATATAATCATGAGAATCTATATTAAACTTATGGCTGGGGACACTTTAGAATATTATATAGAAGACTCTAAAGAAAAATGTAGTATTGAAAAACACAAAAAAAATATCCAACAAATGGTATTAGATCATCTTAATTATAGTTCAAAAGAATATTTAGTCAGATTATTATCAGAAGAAGAAGAAAAACTATACGATAAAATTTATTATTCTAGTTCTATTCACACTCCTGAATACTATTTTGATAAATCTATTTTATTTGCATTTGTCCAACATTTTGATATTCACAAGGAAATTTTTTTAGAAAACTGCAAAAATCTATTGTTAAATATAGAATCAGAATATTATTCTATTAATGAAAAAATTAGAAATCTAACATATGACGATATACATTTTTTATCAACTTCAGACTCAGATAATGACTACGAAGTTGATAAAAAATGTATATATTTAAACATAACAGAAAAATTAGAACGATCAATTAATATCTTGTCTTTTTATATAAAAAAAGAAAAAGTACCGAATGATACTACATATTTTATTTTATATTACGAAAGACTATTAAAAGACTGTCAGGAAAAAATAAAAAGTTTAAACGATTCTTCTCAATATTTATGAGATGTTTAGATTCAGGCCTTATTTAAAAGTTATTACAACTTTTAAATTTAATAATTACATAACTCATCGATTATCTTTAAAAAATCTTCAGCTGAAAAAATAGATGGAAATTTAATTCCATTTTCAGAAAGAAATAAATGCATATCTTTAAGTCCATTTTCTAAAGTTCTAGAACCATGTTCAGCCGTAAATATATCTCCTGTTAAAGTCTTTACCGTAGTTTTTATCATTTATAATTTATAATTACATGTTATTAAACGTTATTTTATTTATATTTAATTTTAAGCCTGTTAAGCTTAAAATTTATTATCTATGCCTTCTTCCTATATTTAGAATATTTAGAAAAATTCAAAATCTTGTTCGATATATTCAAGTTCTGAAATTTGATTGTAAAATTCTTCAACTGTAATTCTCTGACCGCATTCATCAATCACAAAATCATATTGTGACATGTTCATCAATCGAGACAATTGATATTCTCTTGAACGATAAAAAATAAAAGTTTTGCCGTGAGGAAACATGTAAGACGTTTTTCCGATATGCTCGAAAGACTCGATATTATCGCCTTCCTGATCGATATAATAATTGGTACCCATTGTGTCCACATTAATTAACAATAAATAATAAATTTTATTTTCAATTTTACGTGATATCATCTCTAAATTGAAAACTAAATTAGAAAAGTATGAGACGAAGATGTATGATATGGCTTCTATAAAGACTATGAGTGAGCCGTTAGATGATGAAAGCGAAGATGATAAAGAGGCATTACTACCTCTGAATGTTTATCACTAGCTTAACGGTGTAGCCAACACGTCTTTACAATCTGTTGAAGTAGTTGTATCAACCTTAAACCTAAATACAGTTGCCATTACATCTCGTCATCCCGATCATTACGTAAATGCAACTGAATTATACAACGCTGAAGGGAAAAATTTAGTCATTGGTTTATGCTTGACTCAACAAAAAAAACTTATAAAAGAATTAGAAAGTGGCCAAACTTCTAAATTTAAACAAGGTTCTTGGAATCATCCAAATTTAGCTATACAGCTACAATGGATGTCACCTTCCTTTGCTATGCAAGTCATTCTCGTTGGATTCGTTCTCTTTTTAATGAAGGCACTATCACAATCGATCTTCGTCTTCTCAAATAACGTATCAAACAACTCGAAGACATGTGTTTGTCTAAACACAAACGTGTTGAATACCCTGAACACAATGTTATCCATCTCATTAAAACTGATGATCATCGTAAACCTCGTACTTACATAATCGGCAAAGCTAAAAACCTTAAGAATCGTCTTAGTGCCTATAATAAAACGTATGATCATCATGTTGTTCAGTATAGCGAATGCAAAAACGAAGATGACATGAACATTGTCGAAACTATGATTCTAAGAAAGCTACGCGATTATCGCGAACAAGCTAATCGAGACCGGTTCGTTCTTCCAGAAAATTCTTAACGTCCAAATACAAGAATAAGTTGATTATTTTAGATAATGCAAGTTGTCATAGAAACGAAAGGGTTAAAGAAGTCGTAAATAGAGATAATCATCTTTTATAGCTTTGTCGCTAAAGGCATTCGGTTCCTTATCAACACTTTACTAATGCAAACGAAAATTATTTTAATGTGTTCAAGTCTAAGCTACAGAAGTTGGATGGTCTAACATACGAAGAAATAAAAGCTAATATAAGAAGAGCTATAAGGAGTATATCAAAGACTACGTATAAAAATACCTTTAACTGTAAAGTTATACTATCAGGTTCGTATGAAAGGGATGTCCTATACGTTAAAAAATAGAGAAAGAAATCAAACAGAAAATAAGACATATACGGATTAATTTTAAAATTGGCGTTTTAAATGTCCAAAGGTGTAAAATTTATTTTATAAAAAATATTTTAACAGGTTCGTTTGAATCTATATTTATTTTATTTAAATTATTATGCTTTATAAAAAAATTTAATGATTAATAATTATTAATTATTATTAATAATTGTGAAAAAAACACAATTAAAAATTTAATTGTTAAATAAAATATCATGTTTACATGCGAATTTTGTGATAAAGAATTTACAATGAAGGGAAACTTACTTGCTCATCAAAAGACCACAAAGTATTGTTTAGAAAAACAGGGAAAAACTGTTACGGACAATTTCAAATGTAATTATTGTAATAAAAACTTCACATTAAAAAATAATTTGAATGATCATATTACAATTTGTAAAGAAAGAACAAAAAGAGATTGTGATGAAAAATGTCAATTATTAAAGGATGAGTATGATAATGAAACAAAATTGTTAATTGAGAAATATAATGATAAATTATGTCAAAAAGATAAAGAAGTTGAAATTTTACGTGATATCATCTCTAAATTGGAGACTAAATTAGAAAAGTATGAGACAAGGATGTATGATATGGCTTCTCGACAGACTATAAACACGACAAACAATAATAACAATAATAAGACGGTTGTGGTTAATATGAATCTACCTTTGACGAATGAAGTGTTGCGACAGTGTGCAACAACATTTACGATTGATAATGCACGTACGATAACGGGAATTACAAAGCATCTTACGTCATCATTGGAGGATCATATTATCTGTACGGATCCATCTCGAAATATATTCAAGTATACGAATGAAAAGGATGAAGAAATTATTGATCAAGATTTAGAGAATTTAATCCCACAATATCTTACTGCTGTAAAAGATCGTAATAATTTTTTGTATGATGAAGTTTGTAAATATTTTACAGAAAACAATATTCCTTTGAATGTACAAACAGATTATGCAGTATTTTACAACGCTTTGAATAGTATTATCGAGAAAAAAGGTCAACAAAGTAAGTACACAGAGAAATGTAAACAGAGAATGGTAAGAGAATGCAGAAAACAGTTTTTAGAAAAAAACAAGAACAAGGAGAAGGAGATCGCAAAGAAGATGACAGAAGAAGAGGTAATGATGTTGGTGATTGAGTCAGGAGGTTCGGTAAACGAATTTATTGATAGGATATTTCCAAATCGAGATATTGATGATGATGATGAACTGTTCAATTATCGAAGAAAATTGGAAGATAAATTTATATCAAAAAAACGTGAATGGAAGAAATTACATATTAATTGTTAAACTCGTGATATAAATTTTTTGAAGTTAAATTCATAAAAGAATATAAATTTCATATTAGAATGATTATAATTATTCTTTTATAATTATAAAAAATGAATGAAAATTTAGAAAATATTATGTATATTGAAACAGCCAAAAATAATATTTTGAAAATGTATAAAATAAATCTTTTAATACCATTGCGTTTAAATACTTTATCAACTGTTGTAAATAATCTGTTAATATTATCTAGAGATTATAAACTTTCATTAAGAAAATCTATTATTTCTTCTATTCTCTATCAAATGTCAAGTGATCAATATATCGAATCAAAAATTGACTGGTCAAACTATAATAGTTTGAATATGTTAATAACAGATATTATAAATGACTTAGAAGATGATATATATGATGATCATTATAAAAATTCTTTTTGTTATAAATACTTTGGAATAAAAATAGAATGCTAGATGTATAAAGTTTTGAATTATAAAAATGAAATATATTTTAATTATTTGAATATTCAAATAATTAAAACAAAATGGACGTTAAAGATATTGAAGATTTCTCGACGAATAAACCTAAACTAATTGACGAAAATAAATTAAAGTCTATTCTTGAATGTTTAATAAAAGAAACGAATAGTATTAAAGATATGAAAGATATTGAAACTTTATCAAAGAATGTTCATAAAAAATATAAACATTTTGTTAACAAAAATGATTTAAGATATGTTTTCGAGAAATACTTTTCAAATGAAAAGATAAATCCTTTGTTTCTTAAATATATGATTAAAAGAGAAATGAGATCTAGATCAGGAGTATTAGTTTCTACTATAGTTCTTAAACCAAGTGTTTTTTCTTGTCCTAAAAAATGCTCATACTGCCCTACAGAAACAGACTTAAACGGAAATCCTACACAACCTAAATCTTATTTATCATCTGAACCTGCAATGTTAAGAGCTTTAGAATATGATTTTGACGTAAAAGGTCAAATTTATGATAGAATAAATTGTTATATTAAACAAGGAAATATTCAATCTTTAGATTCGTCTTTTTCTTATAAAATGGAAATTATTTTATCAGGAGGAACATGGGAAAGTTATCCTTATGATTATAGGAATAAAGTAATGAATGAAATATATTGGGCATGCAACACCTATTCAAATGAAAGACCTATTATGTCAATTGAAGATGAAATAAAACTAAATGAACTCTCGCAATTTAGAGTAATTGGGTTGACGATTGAAACTCGACCGGATTTTATCACAAAACAATCGATTAAAGATTATCGAAATTGGGGTGTAACACGTGTTCAAATAGGAGTACAACACTATGACGATACGATTCTTGATATTATAAATAGAGAATGCTATACTGCAGACACAATTAAATCTATAAAAATGTTGAAAGAATGCGGATTTAAGGTTGTATGCCATTTGATGCCCGATTTGCCTGGTTCTTCGCCTGAAAAAGATATTTGGATGTTTGACAAAGCTATTTATGATCAATTGTTACAATTTGATGATGTTAAGATATATCCTACTGCAATTTGTAAATCTCATGATCCTAACTATTTAGTAAAATCTGATATATCAGATTGGTATAACGAAGGATCTTATATTCCATATGCAGAGAAAAATTTAAGAAGTCTTATTGATGTTTTAAAATATTATAAAAAGAATGTACAACCGTGGGTTAGAATTCAACGTCTAGTTAGAGATATTCCTAAAAAGTCAATAGAAGCTGGTTATGATAAAACTAGTAATTTAAGGCAAATTATTCAAGAAGAGATGAAAAAAGAAGGAACAAAATGTAATTGTATTAGATGTTTTGAAATTGATGATAATATCCCAAAAAATCCAGTTATTGTTGTAAGAGAATTTGAAGCATCTGACGGAAAAGAATATTTTATTTCTGTAGAAGATTTTGAATATTTAGGTTTGTCATATTTATTTTATAAAATTATGTCAATCCTAAATATTTTTGGATATTACTATTTTTGGAGCGGAAATAATACGAGAAAATCTATTATAGGATTTTGCCGTTTAAGAATTGATAATAATCCAGGAGGAGGATATCTTAAAGAGCTTTCCAATTGCGGTCTCATCAGAGAAGTTCATGTATACGGATCTTCTATTGGGATTGGTTTTAAAGATAACTCTCAAAAATCACAACATAAAGGTTATGGACAAATGTTAGTCAAAACAGCTGAAGAATTGATAATTAAAAATGGACTAAAAAAATCAGCTGTAATCGCTGGAGTTGGAACTAGAGAATATTATAAAAATAAATGTGGGTACCATTTACAAGGAACTTATATGATTAAAGAATTGTCTAAGAATAATATGTATAATATTTATAATATATTTTTATTATTTGTATTATTGACATTAATTATCAAATATGTTTGTTTTTAATTACAAAAGTTATATAACTTTCGTAATATACATTAAACTTTTATTATAAAGATTATACATATTATTAAGTTATAAATATTTTTATAATATAATAAATGGAAAGTAAAAAATCTACACTTAGAAAAAGTCGTAAACCTGTGAAAAAGTCAGTTCTTAGGTTTTCAGCCAAGGCTTCACGTAAGGTTTCAGCCAAGGCCTCTCGTAGGGTTTCAGCAAAGGCTTCACGTAGGTTTTCAGCCAAGGCCTCTCGTAAGGTTTCAGCCAAGGCCTCTCGTAGGGTTTCAGCCAAGGCCTCTCGTAGGGTTTAAGCAAAGGCTTCACGTAGGGTTTCAGCCAAGGCTTCACGTAGGGTTTCAGCCAAGGCTTCACGTAGGGTTTCAGCCAAGGCTTCACGTAAGGTTTCAGCCAAGGCCTCTCGTAGGGTTTCAACAAAGGCCTCTCGTAGGGTTTCAACAAAGGCCTCTCGTAGGGTTTCAACAAAGGCCTCTCGTAGGGTTTCAGCCAAGGCTTCACGTAAGGTTTCAGCCAAGGCCTCTCGTAGGGTTTCAACAAAGGCCTCTCGTAGGGTTTCAGCAAAGGCTTCACGTAGGGTTTCAGCAAAGGCTTCACGTAGGGTTTCAGCCAAGGCTTCACGTAAGGTTTCAGCCAAGGCCTCTCGCAGGGTTTCAACAAAGGCCTCTCGTAGGGTTTCAGCCAAGGCTTCACGTAGGGTTTCAACCAAGGCTTCACGTAAGGTTTCATCCAAGGTCTCACGTAGGGTTTCAACCAAGGCCTCTAGTAAGGTTTCAGCTAAACCATCTCAAAAGGTTTCCGTAGGAAAATCAGTAAAGTTAAGCAAAGCTCCTCAACAGAGCGTAGAACCAAATTATTCTAACAATTTTAAACTATTGTTTAAAGTATCTAAATTAGATGTTCAATCAGATAAGGATTCAATTGTAGAAGATGTGAATCAAATACCCGAAAATATGAAAAAAGAATTTAATGAATATATAATGAAATTTCCAAAACAGTTATTAGATTTAAATAAAAATCGTATTAAAATTGGTAGTATTTTATACAATGGAAAACACATAGAAGCACAAGCATTTAGTGAAAATCCGGTAGATAATTCTTTAAAATCTGATGTTGAAGTAATAAGTGATAAATCAATATATCAAGTAATAGATAATAAAAAAGGAAGTGACGGTTTTGAATACAATTTTGATTCTGTAAAAATTGCTTAAATTTAAACTAAAACTAAATAGTTTAAATTTTTATATTTGCGAAGTTTCAGGAACACTGCTTTCTATCACTATATTTTCATCTACATCTTTACAACTCTTTGCTAACATTATAGCGGCTACTATTCCTAATAATAAACCAATATGATAGTTGAATTGCATTGTCTTATAGACTTTAGCCCATTCTTCTCTTTGTTTTTTTGTATCTAGTTGTAAAACAATCAAATCTTGTTTAGGTGATAATATGTAATAAAAATAAGCTGTTAAAAATGTAATAGTTCCTGTTAGACATAATATTTGTAATGTTTGTAATTTTTGAAAAGTTAAAAATATAACTACTGCTGATATTAGTAACCCTAGCATATAACCAGTAAAGTATATTCCACGTCTTTCAGAAATAATAGACTTGTATTTAACAAGCTGATATTCATTAAGACTGTTAGTAAAGTTTTTTGAGACATCACATTTATCTACAGAGAATGCCATATAAATCATTGCTATGAAAAAAACGATAGCAATTCCACAATATTTAGGACAAAAGAACATATTTATTTATAAAAAAGATAAATATAAATATATAAACATGTATAAATAAATTAAAATGAGCAAGTATATAGAATTGTATAGTGGTAATAGAAACCGAAATTTGTATCCTCATCCTGCTTCTTACCAAGTTCCATTTTCAGCAACTCAGCAGAATATTACACCAAATAAGTCACAAGATCCAGTTGCTAATGGTGCTATATATTATACTTTTACATTATATCCACAGTCAGATGATTATGCAATAAAAGGTAAATTTCAAGACGGTTCTACTAATTATAATCTGTATTTAGATCCTAGTATGAATAACTCATTTGAAACAGAGCCTTATAATTTTATTCCAAATTATTACAAAGGATATATTATTCTTAGAGTATCAAATCCAATAGAAATACGAACAATAAGATCTTATGATCCTACAACTGGATTAATAACAATAGATGCTCCTTTTAGTAATAGTGCAACTCCTATTATAGGAGATGGATACGAAATATATCAAACATTTCCAGAAAGTAGAAATTATATATACATACCAACTGTTGATGATAATTATAATATCATTTCAAATTATGAACTTTCGTATAATGGTTATTATGTGATATTTGAGTCTATTAATCCAAATTACAGTAATTCTGATAATTCTAATATTTTTTATCGAAAAATATCATATTATGATTATAATTATCAAATAGCTTATTTTGATAAGCCATTAGACTTTGATTATGATTATATTAATGATCCTCCTCAAACATTTACATTAAGAAAAACCCTGCCTATACAAAGATGGGATCTTCCTATTACTACATACAATAATAATATTCAACCAGAAAATCCAAATATAGGCCCTCTGATAGGACCGGTTATAACATTACCATCGACCGCAAGTAATACTGATAATTTTTATACTGGAAAATATGTTTATTTTTATAATAATATGCCAGAAACTTATAAAAATATATATCCACAACCTGATATAAGTTTTGATCCAATTTCAAACTTGGTATTCTATCCTGTATATGGTCTATATTATATAAAAGCTTATAACGGAACTACAAAACAATTGTCAGTATGTTACGATAGTACAAAATCTTATGATGTGCCTTTCCCTAGTTATGGAGGAGTTGCTTATAATGTATTTTATTTCAAGTCTAATTCTGGAACATCTTCATTGATTAATAGTTATAAATACTATAATATAACTTTTAATAATATTGCACCTTACGAAGCTGATCTGTATCTTGATCCAAACTATTTTATAGTCGGAAAAACCTATTCTTTTTCATGGAATTTACAAGATTCAAGTTCTGGACCTATATCGTCTCCTCTTAGTTTTGTTATAAAAGATAATGGAAATATTATATATACATCTCCTAATATAACATTTAATCCTCAGACTTTAAATTTTACAATTACACCAACAACAACAAATATAAATTTTATTTTTACATATAATCCTTTAGACTTGTCATCTACTTATTCAGTTAGATTTAACACTTTAACTATTAATGGGATTGGATATAATTCTTCTAGTTTTAATGTTATATCAGGATTTTCTTCTTTATCTCAAATATCTTATAATGAATACAAAGCAAATTTTGATGGGATAGCTCCTTATATTGGAAATTTATCAATAATTCCACAACTTGTTCCAAATCATAAATTTAATATGTGTTGGTGTTTAAAGAGTATTGGTAATTTTAATAGTCCTGTTTATTTTACAGTAGATGATGGATTGAATACTCTATATACGTCTCAGTATTTAACTGATAATTACAAGTATATATCTTTTTCGATAACTCCTACTACCAATAATGTTACTTTTTCATTTTATTATGATCCGACTGATCCTTTTGAAAATAATTTTATTCAATGGCAATATTTTTTTGCATTAGACGAAACGCTTCAAAGTAATTCTGATTATAATTATTGGTATTCTCCTACCAAGCCCATAGGGATGAATACTATAAATATTACATCTTTTACTAATGATAATTTTAATCCTTTATCTTATAATGGTAGTATGCTTTCTATATATCAAACAGTATGTTATAACATAAGTTTGTTAAGCATTACTTTACCAAATATTCCTCTTAAAACTGGTTCTAGAATCGCATTTTATCCATATGTTTACGTAGAATTTGCTAATGCTACTACACCTAACGGCGCATCTTCACAAATTATATATAGCAATAATCCAAATAGTAACAGGGCTTTGTTTATTGCTCCCGTGACCCAACTTTTACAACCAGAAGCTAATACTTTCATAACATTGTCAGGAGGATCTATGACACAAACTATAAAATTTAAGCCTAATGATAACCTGAGGTTTTCAGTATACTTGCCAGATGGTACTTTATTTCAAACATTAGATATTGATACTCTACCTCCATATTCGCATCAACCTGATTTACAAATAGACGCTGTATTTTCTATAACTAGGTCAGACCAAAGTTCTGCACAAGAAATGCCTTAATTTTATTATTATATTATAATAATAAAATATGATGAAAGCGTTTTATATAATTTTTATAATTTTTATAATATTAGGAACCATACTTTTATTTCAAAAAAGACAAGAAAATTTTAACGAAAAATGGAATTTTGTAGATAAAATAATATATATTAATCTTAAAAATCGTCCAGATCGTAAAAAAGAAATTGAAAATGAATTATCTGTTATTCCTGACAAAAATAAAATAATACGTTTTAATGCAATTGAGATGCAACCTGCTCATCTTGGATGTAGTACTAGTCATTTAAAATGCTTAGAATTGGCAAAAAGAGAGGGTTGGAAAAACGTTTTAATACTTGAAGATGATGCAATGTGGAATAATTATGATAAAAATTATTCCACATTAGAGACTATTATCAAAAAACTAAATAATAATTATGATGTAATATCATTTGGAAATGTAAATGCTAATTTTAACAAGAAAACGTATAAACTTAAAGCTGGTCAATGTGCAACTGCATATCTTGTTAATAGTAGTTATTATGATAAATTAATTAATAATTTTAAAGAAGGAATAGAAAAATTAAGTGTTACTAAAAATATGTATAAAGCATCTGATCGTTTGCCTTATGAGAAAGAATACTGTATTGATCAATATTGGAAAAGACTTCAAGAAAAAGATAATTGGTATATTATAAATCCGGCGTTAATGATACAAAGACCTTCTAAAAGTAGTATTTCTCAAACATTTGTAGATTATGGAAATAAATTTAATTTATAATTTTTTGGGAAAAGACGAAGGTGATGGAGACGGGCCGTGTACAGGACAGCACATCGAAACCATTCTTTGATCATTAGGAGGAGATTGTAGATGCTGTTTACATAATCCATTGTTATATTGAACCCAATTATTATCTCCATCTGATACAGGTGAATATTGTACTCCATTTGTCATAGCACTTTTTACTTTATCACATGCTTCGAGAGAACTGCATAATCTAGATCCTTGATCTTCGCAATATTTTTTCATTTTTTGATATTCAGTTTTTGGTCTCATTACTGCTATTGCAAGTAAAAATAATAAAAAGAATACACCCATCATAACAAATAATACATTTTTGGGATCTTTGGCATCGAATTTATACTGTGGAATTATAATGTTAGGACCAGAACCACCTTTTCCTCCAAAGAAAAGATATAATACTCCTCCTAAAATTAATAATATTACCAATACAATTCCAATTATCATCATACTACCACTGCTTCCAGAATTTTTAAATAAAGTATTTTCAGTTCCAACTTTTAAGGCTTCCGTAATTGCTTTTTGTTGGTCATCTAAACCCTTTACATCATTTAATACTTTTTTAACATTTTGGTCATCGGATAATGTTTTTGCAGCTATATCTAAACCATTAGCAATAGCGCTTTGCATCATTTGACTTAACATTATATTTGCGACTGCATTAGAGTCAATTACAGTTCTCGATATATCAATTCGTCCTGGACATTCTATAATTATTTCAGAGTTTGCACCAAGAGTAGCCTTTGTATTTTGTGCAGTTTCTTTTATAGAACTAGACGCAGAACTACTTGATTGATTAATATTTTTATTAACTACATCTCTTATGTTTGGGTCTTGAGCGTTTACTCCTAATGTATTTGAAACACTTAATTCAGCAACATCTTTAGATATCCCTTCTGATAATACAGATAGTTTATTTTGTGCATCTTCTGATAAACTTACTTGTACAAGAGCTTTAGCTTCTGCTGTTGAACTTATTCTTGAATCTACTATGCTTATACTTCTATCATAAGGTTCAAGGAGTTTTGCTAATGCTAAAATTCTAGAATTATTTACTTTTTCTTGAAAATTTATCATAGATTGAACCACATTTTGGTTAACATTTGGAATAGTTGCTAATCGTGCAATTTGATCTACAAATTTAGTTTGAGTTGTTTCTTCCAATTTTAAATAATCTGATTGTATTTTTGCCATGTTGTTAGATTGTTCAGAAGTTAAAGGTAAAGTTTTTATTTGGACTTTAGCGTTAGCTGTAACCATTACATTTGTGTTTTGAGATGATTGGTTAATAATACATTGCATAGCCTTTTGTTTCTGAATAATATTTGTAGCTTTTACAAGAAGTGTTCCACAACCTACTTGTCTGTTTTTATTTGACATTGTAGATTGGGCCCATTTAGCCTCTGCACCCATTCTAGCAAAAAGAGCGTCTGCTTCTGCTCTCATTGATCCGCTACTACTTTGAGAATAAAAATCGGATTCTTTCACACATTGTTGATCAGCACCAGCTTGTTTTAATATATCCTCCATATTTGCAACAGAGTCTTTCATAGGAGGATCTTCAGGTTGAGGACAAGATTTTTGATCTCCTTTATCATTTTTAAATGATAAAGAGTCATTTAGATCTGATGGAAATCCTAATCCATTTATTATATTTCTCATGTCAGTCTCGTATTGCTTTGCTTCTTCGGGTGTTAAAACTCTATCGTCGCTCATTTATAATTTATAATATAAATTATAATTTTTTTAACAAGTTAATTCTAAATTTTTATATTTTTGAGTTGTATTTTCATTAACTCCGTAACCATAAAATAAAAATTTACTTATAAATGGAACAAAATCATCAAGAGACATTGTCTCGCTTAATGATATAAAATTATTTCTATCGTCTACATTGTGTCCTTTAATTTTATCATATATAGCTACTAAACAATCTTTATTAATAACTATTTTTTTAATAGAGTCATAATAAATAGGAACACAATCTTTAAAAGGAGTTTCTTCTAAAAACTTTTTAAATTTGAGAAAAAAATAAGCACCAATTAAATCATACTCTTCTTTATTTTCCTCAATATTTATAATAGTTATTGGAGGCAATGTCTGAGGATTTTCATAGTAATTAGGATCATATTTATCAACTATTTTTATATTTGCATTAGGATCGTTATTATAAAGTAAATCATTTAATGGATCATACGCGTTAGGGATATTGTTTAGAACTGGCTTAAGTGTATATTGTGTTACTTGATTGTTTATAACTTTGGGGAGAAATGTATTAGTATATAATACATAACAATTTAATGATATATCTTTATTATTTGGAATTTTATCAACTATAGATTGACTCATATTTTTAACTAATAAATTGTTAAATATATATTGATTATAAGGAGTTGTATATTGTGAAGATGGAAAAGATAGCATAATCGCTTGTTCAGTTAAAGGATATTTTGTTATAGGCCGAGGTTTAACTGTAAAAGTAGGTATTGTTATAGGAGGATTTGTTTTAATTGTCTTTGGTGTAACAGATGGAGTTGGAGAAGGTTTTAGTGTTTGAACAGGCAATTGTTTTATATTTTTATAAAGATATATTAAATAGCATAGTAAAAATATTAATATTAATAATATCAAAATTATTATTTTCTTCATTTATATTTTATATAATGTATAATTAAAAATTACAAGAAATAGATGATCCTTGAATTGTAACATTTCCTCCAGATGCACTTACATCATTCATACAAAAATTATTTTTTATTTCAGAAGGACATACGCCATTTTGAGCCATTGACGCAGGATATAAAGTTTTTGCAATATCTGTTTTGTAAGTTTTAACATAAGAGTCATCTCCATATACAACGTTACATGCTCCTTTAGAATCTGCACATGCACATTGTCCTTTAAATTTATCATAAATTAGACTTCCATTTCTTCCGCTAACAGGATATACATAACTTCCAAAAACATCAAAAGAACAATCAGGCAATGTATAAGTACTATTTATATCATATCCAGCTGTACATCTTGATGTTCTATCTCCATATTTACGATCTCCTTTATCATAAGTATTCTTTTGCGCAGTTAATTCTCCGTATTTTTTAATAAGAAAATTATTCATTCTATTCATAATTTTATCTTTATTATTAGCATCAGAAGATGAAACTAAAGAGTCGTAATATTTTTTGAAATTACTTGCATGTATTGGATTGTATAGTAAATAGTATTGTCCAGGTGTTGTAGTATCAGGATTTATTTGATCATGTTTATCATTATATAAAATCCATTTGCGATTTGAATCTGTCAAAAAATATCTAGTGGAACTATCTGTTTTTTGACGATTTCCCCTTGGAAATAAACTTTGATTCATCTCATATTTTGTAGTTTCACTTGACGTAGGAAATAATGGGTTTTTAAAGTTCTTAATTACTTCATTTACATTTATACTTATATTTCCATAATTATCTATAGAGAAAGAATAAGAAGATGCTGTGCCAAACATAGTATCAATTGCATTTTTTAAATCTCTATTCGTTATTACAGAAGAATCGGTAGAAGTATCTGGAAATTTGTATGCAATAAAAAAAGAGCCATATTTTCCTTGAGATCTATCTGCTTGATAATTTCCTATCTGTCTCCTGCTTCCTCTATCACCAGACAGATCTCTATCAGTTTCTACAATTTTCCAGTATTTATTATTTGTTTCATTTTCATGAGGAGAATAATATAAAGATTGTAAAAATATATCTGATGAATAATCTGATTCATTATCACATGACGCTAGCCCTTTTGTCATTCTAATAAAGGGTTTTTGTTGATCATTGCACATAGATTGACACTGACTAGATGATAAATTTATATTTGCAACATCTTTTTTAGAAATTAACCATCCGCCATTTTCAATGCTATTTGTACACGTTGCTAACTCTGAACAAATATTTGATTTTGTATAAAAAGGATTATCTTTAGAACAACAAAAGGGGGATAAATATTTTGGATCATTACAATTACAATATAAAAGTTTTCCGGTATTACCGTCTACAACAGGTTTTCCGTTATAATTACAATTTTTTGGTCCAAACTCGCAATTACGACCTGCATATCCACTATTACATTCACATGTTTCAAATTCATAATTATATATTCCTTGATAATTACATACTTGATCTCCATTTCCTAAAGGTTCTGGTGTTGAAGTTGGTTTTTGTGTTTGAGTTGGTGTTGGACTAGGCGTTGACGGAGATCTAGTTGGCATTGAAGATGTCGGACTGGTTGTTTGTAAAGGAGTAGTTGTAGGTTTAATTGTTTGTAGTGGAATGGGGCCACTTGTTTGTATAGGAGTAGTTGTGGGCTTAATTGTTTGTAGCGGGATAGGACCACTTGTTTGTATAGGAGTAGTTGTAGGCTTAATTGTTTGTAGTGGAATGGGACCACTTGTTTGTACAGGAGGAGATGAACGCTGTTTATTCATAACAAATATTCCTCCTACTAATAAAACAATAAAAACACTAATAATAATAAACATTCGCATTTTATTATTATACTATTTATTTATTTGTTAGAATATTTGTTGCTAACGTTGTAAAAAAACGAATTATAATAATCGAAAAACTCAGCCATATTGCATAGTATATATTTCCAGTTCTTTCTAATATTGTCAAACAAAATGAACAAACAGGACTCGATACTGTTATATAAGATATTAAATATCCTAATAAATCAGGAGATACACAATATGTTGAATAGAATTGAAGTGCAACCCAGTGAGTAGATAAAATAAAAATTGGAAATAAAGCAAATTCAATATATTTTATCATATTTATGCTAATTTATAACTTATATAAGTTTATATTCGTTTAAGCAATTTATAAAAGTTCTGTCATTATATCTACTGACAGATCTATTATATTACTTATTTCAGATTCTATACAAATTATAACTTTATTAGAATTAGAATTTATTTTACATTTATGAAGACTTTCTTTTACTAATTTTTTTATTAATTTTTTGTTTTCAGACTTATTTAAAGGATCTTTTTTCACAATTTTCATAGATTTTTTTACAACAGTATCGATTATTGAATTAACACAATTTCTAATTATTTCATTTCCAGAATTATGATAATTACATTCATCAATTATTTTTTTAGTTTTATTAATTATTGATTGCATTTTTTATTTTAAGATTATAATAAAATATGTCGAAAAACTTGATTATAGTTTTTGTTTTTATTTTTGTATTATTATCTTTTGTATTATGGTTTGGATATTATAAAAATGATACAAATGAAATGTACAAATCTCAAAGAAATAAAAAGATAGATTTAGGACCATTTTATGTAGATAATAGTGGTGAAAAAATATTCGTATATAACCCATCAATAGAATTAGACAATAATGGTTCTATTATAGGAGTAAGTAGACTTACAGGAAGAACATTTCCAGAATGTAAATCGTCTTTTAATAAAAATGAATACAAATTAAATAACAAAATAAGCAATGAAATTAAAAAATATCCTAAAGAATATAGATCAGAAATTAGTTCTGTAATATTTTGGAAATTAAATGATATCTCAAATTTTAGAGTACTAAATTCATTTTCTGATATAGATCTTTGCGATAAAACAAAAAGTTTAAAAAGTGCATTAAAAGGAGATTTGGGACAAGGAATAGAAGATCCTAGAATATTTAAATTTTTAGGAGAGTTTTGGGTTTATGGTCATTTTAGAGGAAATTACGAAGGAAAATGTATTCATAGTCCTGTTATTTTTAAAATTAACGAACCTCATAAAGTTATTAGATTATATGTAGATAATATGAGAGAAATTGAGAAAAATTGGATGCCATTTGAATATGAAAATGAACTATATTTTGAATATGATATAAACCCCCATGTAATATTAAAATGTGATATAGACTCTGGTTATTGTAGAGTTGTTTATGTATCAGATAAAATAAATAATCATCCTATTTCATCTAAACATTTAGGAGGAGGAGCCCCTCCTAAATTATTTGAAATGAACGGTCAAAAGTATTTTCTTGGTTTTGCACATACACGTGAAGTAAAACCTGTTATAAGAAAGAATTTCTTTTATGTATTTAGAGCTAATCCTCCTTTTGATATAATAATGATCGGAAATGAATTTGATGTATTGGAAAATGAAGGAAAAGATGTAGAATTTGGTTCTGGAATGGTAATAAGAAATAATAATACAGTAATTATAGCTTGTGGAATATCAGATTGTTATAGCTTATTAAGTGAAATACCATTGAATCAGATTATAAATTCTTTATCAATACTTTAATTAAACTTAAAAATGAACTTTTAAAAAATAAAAAATAAAAATAGAAAGTATGGATCAAAACGTATTCAATATTATTTATCGTTATGTTCACGAGTTAAAAACTCAAGACTTAAAAAAAGAACTCTTGACAAATATAAAAAAATATTTCGTATTTAAAATGATTTTAGACGGATGTAAATATATTAAAAATGAAAAAGAATTAGGAAATATTCAACTTTTATCATGTAAGTATTATAAAAAATTATTGGAAAAAAAATTTATTGATCTATAAAATTGATTTTATAATAATTTGTCATTTTCTGTCAATTGTGTTGTAAACGAGAATATGCTTTCAATTCAAATTCCAGTCAAAGAAGATTTCGAATATTTCCTTTATTTGAAAGGAAACGGAACTCCTTTTGAACTTGACACATCAAATTGGGGATCTGTTATATATGAAGTGTGGGCTGAAAATAACGAATATAATAAAATTTATAGTGACTTGTACGATAAAATTACAGATTTAAAATATGATTACGAAACTATTATTTTTTTAGGAAAATGTAATGATAAATTTGATTTCGAAAGCGATGCTATTTTTGAAAAAATTTGCCACGGCATTTCTTTGTTGAAAAAGACGATTTATTTTTATAAAGATATCAAAAAGTCTTTTGATTCTCTCGAAAAGGTTCGTATAAAATACAAATTAATTTAAAGCTGTCATTTTTCCTATAAAATTGATTTTATAGGAAATATAATTTATACTATTATTGTTCATTGTAGTCGTTAATAATGTCTAACTTTTCAGTTAAGATGCAAATCAATCATTCAAACCTCTACGAGGTTGAAAATGATTGTGTAAAAATGACCAAATTTTATAGATTTTTTCTTACTTGCAACAAGAAAACGATTCTTGATTTTTTCGAAAAAGATGGAAAATATGCTCCGTCTTGTTTTTTTGAAAGAAAATGGGAACCATACGGGGAGCAAATGGTTTCGGGAGGATGGCATGAAAATGTAACAGACATTATTCAAATTATCTCACAACGTAATCAGATTGATCATAACGAAGAAATCGATCATCTAATCGATTCAGATGATTTAATTAAGAGAATAATTTTAGCTCTCAAGAATGGGTCTGGTTCAGTGCCCATTTTTGATACAAGATTTGTTAGAGAAATGAAGTTTTAAATCTATTATGAAATACAAAAAGGTAAAATTATACTTTTTATAAAGTATAATTTATTATAATATAGAATTTATCTCTCAATCTCCCTATAAAATTGATTTTTAAATTTACTTCTATTTAAATTTATACCAAACTTACAATCTGAACGTGTCTAACATGTCTTACATTCGCGATCGCTTTTTTGAAGTCAAGAAGAATGCTCATGCTGTCATTTCTAATAAGGATTTGATGGCCAAGCATCTCTGGCGCACCAAACCGTGCAAATACGGTTTGAACTGTCGTAATATCGAAACTTGTTGCGGTGCACACTTCAAGTCTGAATACCGTGTTCCCACTTGTCTCTATCAGGAATTCTGTGAGAAAAAGGGATGCGAGTTTTACCACTCTCATATGGGAACAGCGGAACAATACATGGACTTTATGGGCGTGAAGTTTGAATACAACACCCCAGAAGAATGTTTGTCTCGCACTCAAAAACTGCAAGAGGAACTAAAAAAGAAACAAAAAGAGCTCGACGAAAAATTCATCTTTGCGCAAAATACCAGACCATTGGTTGTTACGCCAAAGATCGAAAACAAAACGGGCGAAGAAAAGAAGAATGACGACCGAGCTTTTACTCGTCTATGTCGTCATATGAAATCAAATCGCCCGTGTAAATTTTCAGGATGCCAATTTGCCCATTCAATCGAACAACTTGTTCTTCCAAAATGCGACCGTGAAATGTGCGGTTGCACTCGTTTTCATCTTGGAGAGGACAAAGCTGTTGTTGCCGAGCGTTATCTTGGCGTGAAGATTCACGGCTTCATGTTGAGACCTGCTTGGATGAATAACGGTTTTTTGAAGGCTATGAAACAAGAGGAGGACTTTTTTGAGATCGAACGACAATTGGAGAAAGGTGTATCTCAAAATGAATCAGAACCTCAAGCCGATACACAAGTCGAGGTAGAGGGTAAATACGATGAATCAGATGACGAGTCATATGAATCAGATGACGAATCGGAAACAGAAAATAAAGAAGAAACAAAAAATAGCAATCTTAAATATTTGGAATCACCAATTTTTGGAAAGTATTGTGTTGTAGTAAACTGGGGTGATGAAGTTGATGAATAAGCCGATTTAGTAATCAACTTCGTCGACGTAAAAGGTAAGTAAAACATACAAGATAAAGGTAATAATAAATATAAACATAATGTTTATATTTATACTATAAACCATATTATAATACATATAATACATCCAATAAAAAAATTTATATCCCAAAATTGCGGATGCCATAAAAATAAATTAGTTAACGGTTTTTTAATAACTTCTATTATTCCTAATAGTTGTATATGTCTAAACCCATCTGACCCAATTCTATACCATATATTTCCTAGCGAAGGACTAAGTTCTAAATATGATATAAACAATATTAAATAAAGAAAGATTAAAAATAATAGGTCTCGAAAATGTGGCATTTTATATTTATATTAATGTTCTTCTTTTTTATAAATATCTAAAACAGTTGCCGATGGTTCATTTCCTACATTACTCCATCTGGGAAGCCATAATGGAATATTAGGATTATATCCTTTAAAATTTTGATAAAATAAAGTTTTATAATAACTACTCTCTAATGTTCCTCCATAATCTGATACATCTTTAACATTATTCTCTACGTATTCTTGAATCCATTTATACCATGGTTTTTCGCTACTACTTACAGCATCTGAAAAAGCTGCTTTTCGTCTCCATAAAACAGAATCAGGGAGATAATCCTGTGAAAATGCTTTTCTTAGAATTTCTTTTTCGTATCCTTCTCTAGGAATTTTATAATCTGGATTCATTTTAAGAACAAAATCTACAAGTTCTTTATCCAAAAAAGGTTCTCTAAATTCTAAACCATTTCCTGCTGTACATCTATCTGCTCGTAATACATCGTACTTATAAAGTTCTTTCATAAGTCTAAATGAGTCATTATGAGCATCTTGAGAAGAAGGTGCTTTATGAAAATATAGATAACCACATAAAAGTTCGTCTGATCCTTCTCCTGAAAAAATAACTTTATGAGGAAAATTACTTGTAATCCATTTACATAACATATACATAGGAGTACTTGCTCTAATTGTTGTAGTATCGTAGGTTTCTATTGTTTTTATTACATTTTCAATTTCTTTTAACGCATCTTCATATTGAATAATATATTCATGATGTTCTGAATCTATATATTCAGCAACTTTTCTTGCATAAATAATATCAGTAGAATCTGGAAATCCAATTGAAAATGTATGTAGTTTTTGACCTTTCTTTTTAAGTTCTTTTGAAAGAATTGAAGATACTAGAGAAGAGTCCAAACCGCCTGACAAAAGACATCCTATTTCTCTATCAGAAATCATTCTTTTCTTGACACTATTTACTAGTAAATCATGAATTTTAGAAACACAAAAATCGTAATTGTTTTCATGAAGAGGAAAATCTTCTAGACTTGTATAAAAACTTTTAGTTTTTTCGTAAGTATCACATGAAAAAGTCATATTGCAAGATGGTTCTAATTGTTGAATATCTTCAAAAAGACCTGTTAAAGATTTTACTTCACTTGAAATTGCAAAAAATTGATCATTTTCTGCATAAAAAACAGGTTTTACGCCAATACGGTCTCTTGCAATCTTGATTGTATTTTTATCAATATTTAATTCGCATATCGCAAATACGCCATCAATTTTTTTCAAACTCTCTTCAAAACTAAAATTTTCAAATAAATATGGCAATATTTCGCAATCAGATTTACTTTTTGGATTAAAATCTTCGTACTGAGATTTTAGATCGTGATAGTTATATATTTCACCATTACACATTGTATAAATGTTTTTGTTAAAAAAAGGTTGCATTCCATTTTCTGATACATCATTAATTGCTAAACGATGAAAACCAATCATGCAATTTTTAGAGTTTGATAATGTTACATGTTCTGCTAAGAATTTATCAGGACCTCTAGAAGACAGAAGATTAAAATTTGATAATATTTGAATGAATTTTTCTTTTTCAAATGAACCTTCTTTACTAAATATAAGAAATATGCCACACATATTTAATTTATATGTTAGATAATAATGTTTAAGTAATATAAATAAAGATGAAGATAAAGATTTTTTTAGCGTTTTTAGTTTTAACATTTTTGCTCTTTTCTATTATAATTTTAAAAAGAGCAAAGTACTCTGAAAATTATAAAGATCATAAATTAAAGTTTTTAAATTTAGTTTTATATTCCAAAAATAATGAATACAATGATATGTATGAATTAACAAGAAATCATTATAAAAAATACAAGAATGTAGACACAATTTATTACTTATTTTCTAATGATATCGATGAAAACTATAAATACGATAGAAATAAAAATATATTGACAATAAAAGGAAATGAAACGTATTTGCCAGGAATATTAGATAAAACAGTAAAAGCTTTTAAATATGTAGAAACTATAGAAAATATAAATGGCGTAAAATATGATTATATAATACGTTCAAATATAAGTACAGTTATAAATTTTGATAAAGTTTCTAAAGAGCTTGTTAATAAACCAGTTAGTTATGCAGGAGGATTCCGAATGAAAATATTTAAAGGTTGGAGAGATCAGCCTGGTGGAATAATAGATGATAGATACGAAGGAGTAGAGTACGCTTCTGGAACATCTATTATTATTTCTAGAGATTTATTAAATAAAATGTTAAAAAAGATTCATTTAATAGATTATAATGTAATTGATGATGTATCAATAGGTCAATTTATAATGAAAAATTTTCCAGAATATAAACTTGAAACTTACGACAATGTTTTTCTATATACAGATTCAAATACTATAGGTTCTAATATAGATAAATATACTTTTTTTAGAAATAGAAATAATGACAGAAAAAAAGACGTTGAAATAATGAAATATATAATAAATACAATCTAGAATAAACTTTTATTTTGTCTATAAAGTCTATCATCTATTATATCTTTGTAATCATATTTTTCGAAATAAGATTTATCTCTTACAACTCCAACTGTTTGTGCGTATAAATTTACGTCTCCTCTTGTCATCTTTACTCTTTCGAAAAACTTCCAAGATTGTATTGCATAATGATTTATTAAAATAGATTCATCTATTACAGAATCTCCTTTTACTTTATGTGTATGAACATCAAAATCTATTAGGTCTTCACCTCTAAATATACTTTTAACTTGACCTTCGATATCTTTTTTTCTTTTCAAAAAATTTGGAACGACAAGAACAGGCTGTTCAATATGCCCATTAGAACCGTACATTACCCATCTGGCATGTATTTGAGATATTTTAGAGCTATCATATTTTTTTATAATATTTCCAATGTTTATTTCTTCTGGACAATATAAAAATTCATCCAAATCTAAAATTGCCCACCATTTAGATTCAGATAAAACTGGTAATAAATGTTTACTATATACAAATTTTTGTCTTGGATATGTATCTATTTTAAATTTATTTTCAAAAAGAGTAACTTTTCCGGACTCGATATATGGTTTTAGAATTTCTTTATAATTATCAGTACTTCCGTCGTTTATCAGATAAATGTGTTCAAAACCATGATGTATATAATGATCAATCCATTCTTTTAGAATATGAGATTCGTTTTTAAAAGCAGCTGCTACAACTAAATTATATTTTAATTTTTCATAAGTTTCTTTAATATATAATTTATACACAATTAATGTTATAATTATAAAAAATGCTATTAATAAAATATTTTTCATATTTTATTAATACACTTATAAATATTTTTACAAAAGAGAATATAAATATAGACGTAGGACTGAAATGATTTTATCAGAATTATTAGATTTATTATAATAAATGTACCTTGTTTTATATAAAATTTCTAATAAATTAGAATGCGATTATATAGATTCAATTACTAAATGTCAAAATATTATAAATAAAAATAATAACGCCTATTGTTTTAGATACAATCGAGACGATTATATTTTAAATTTAAATTATCCTCTTGAATTTTATTATAGTAATAAAAAGATTAATAATTATAAAGAGGAAGATTTTGATAGTATAGATTATCTCGAAGTAAGATTGGGAAAAAATCCATCAATTAGAAAAGCTATAAATATAAATAGTATTGATATATAAATTAAAATTTAAATGACGAAAATTCAGATAGAGATTTTAATATATTTAAAGCGGTATTTCCTATACTTTCTTTATCACTTGATATTTCTATATCAAATAGATCTATTGGATTTTCATTTTTTAATATAGGTGGTATATTTAAATAATTGCTATCAGAATATTCTATAACACTTTGTATTATAGTTTTAATTTCATTTGTTTTTTTAAAGAGTTTTTCGTATTTATTTATGTTTATAGGAATTATCCATTTTTCCCAAGATATTTTAGAGTTTAGCCATGATTTTTTGTTTGTATAATAAAAAATAACAGATATATCTAAATTCTCAAAAGATTCATAAGATTCTATTATCTCAAAAATAACTTTTTCAACTTTATCGTCTATTTTTTTATCTTTTATTTTTGAATAACAAATATCAAACATATAACAATAAACTGTTTCTGGTTTTACATATATAAATAATCTATTAAACAGTATTGTATAAATAATAGATTCTAGCGCTTTTTTTATTTGAGAAGGTTCTAATATTATTTTTTGTAATTTAATAATATTCATAATTCATAATTTATTATTATTATTTATAAATAATAATAATAAATTAAAATGGCAACTTCAAATTTGAAAGTTAATATTGATATTATAAACGAAATTCATAAGCCTTCTATATTATTTAGCAGGACTCCACAAAAACATTTTGACTGGGATTATACTCATATCAATCGTAATAATAAGAATAATAAGAATAATAA
>Ga0078894_10000331_pt1 | contig 32372 bp, 29 predicted proteins | sample LauGreSu1BDMLBSD_2_FD_67506 | JGI IMG/M metagenome (GOLD analysis project Ga0078894, IMG submission 67506) | Freshwater lake microbial communities from Lake Michigan, USA - Su13.BD.MLB.SD (version 4) (version 4) | ecosystem: Environmental > Aquatic > Freshwater > Lake | place: Lake Michigan... | reverse complement strand
CATTATTACCATACCCGAGTTCTATATCTCGGCCATCCATTGGTTTCCCAAAATGGACTTGGTAGTGGTTCTCTAGTTTATTAGACTAGATAGGCTCTAAGGGACTTCCCGCAACAAGGTATTTCACAAATCCACCTTTCTAAAAGGTAGATTCATTAGGGGGTAACACGTTTTTAACGCCCCCTGTTGCCAACACAAACTCTATCGGCTACATTCATGCGGAAGGTATCACCCTTATACATGATAACTGCTATATGACACATCATACTCATTCTATGAAGAGTGGGTTGTCTATTAAATAGAACCCCATCTCCGTCCATCATGTGACGATGAACTATATCACCATCTTCTAGACGAATGTTTTCTCTGTCAGCATAACGAAGAGTAATTTGTTCACCATTCTTCTTTTCTAAAATTTTTGCGCCAGGATATTCATCTGGACCATTTCTAACCAATTTTAACAGAAATGCTTTGTTAAGACTATTTACAGTCACTGGCTTAGTAATATTTTTCGCTACTTTAAGCGGAATACCTAATTCACGAATAGATAGATTTGGATCTGGTGTAATTACAGAACGAGCGGAAAAGTCAACTCGCTTGCCCATTAAATTTCCTCTCACTCTACCCCCCTTTCCATTTAATCGTTCTTTAATCGATTTAAGCGGACGACCTGAACGTTGCGCAACCGACGCTACACCTGGAATCTTATTGTCAACTTGTGTAGCAACATAATACTGTAACACGGTATGCCAATCATCAATAATATTTGCGTTTGCGCCTTCTTGTAATTTTTCTTGAAGTGTTTTATTTGCCTTGATTATATTTACTAAAATATGACTAATATCATCTTCGCTTCGCTGTTGTCCATCCATTTTAATAGATGGACGAACCGCTGGTGGCGGAACAGCCAATACTTGACAAATCATCCAATCTGGCCTAGAAAATACAGGACTGAATCCCATGAAGTTCACATCGTCATCTGAAATGCGACGGAATATTTTCAACACAATTTCTGGAGTTAATTTCATGTTTAATTTTTCTTTGTCTTCTTCCGTTAAACCATTCACATTGTCCCATTCGGCAAAGAGGGTAGCCAAACCTTCTTTTTTAATCTTTCTAGGTTGTAAACATCCGCATCCATCTTCACTATCTTCACCACAACGCATTACTTTACTCGCTAATTGAAATACATAATTCCATCTGTCATCTGCGTTTAATTTTAATGCCTGTTTATAATTTTCTTTACTAATTTTTAGCTTGCTACATTTAATACATACACTTCGTAAAATTTTTATAATAGTATTAAAATATTGTATGTAGAATACTGGCCTAGCTAATTCAATATGTCCAAAATAGCCAGGAGTTTCCATATAATCTAATCCGTCGGTTGGACAAATTAATCCAGGTTCTAATACGCCCATTCTAGGATCAAATAATCCGCCTATTACCGGCTTATTATTTATATAGGTATCTCTAGATGTAATCTCAGCAACTGACCCCTTTCGTATTTCATCCGGGCTAAGTATACTAAATTGGATACCAATAATCTTTGTACTTTTTTTTTTGGGAATGGATTCATTGGACTTGTGTACCATCTTTCCTTTATATTATTAGAGTATATTTAACTATTTTCAATTCATCAATTTTTTATTTATTGTCAAATAAATAAAATTGAACTTACAATTCTTTGATACCTTATTGGAAATTTAATTTAGAATGTCATCTCAAAAAGATCAGCCTAAACCTAGTAAAAAGGTATACAATACTCGCTCTCGCAAAACCGGCGATATAAAAAATAAAAATTTAAAGAAAAATAATGAGTCGGATAGCAGTGATAATGACGGTGATGATAATAATAGTACTCATAGCGACTCAGATAGTGACGAAGGTATGGATTTGTTTGAATACAGAAAATTTCTAAATAAAATCTTTCCATCTAAATACCTTACAAACAAAATTAAAGAAGGTGAAGAATTACAGCAACGATTAAATGATGAATCGAACGAAACAAACACTACCTCTGAAGCTAACCCACCCGATGAAGAGGCACACAATAAAAGAACTTATAAAAAAAAACAAGCTACTAAAACTTTAACTACGAAAAACAAAACAAATAAAACAAAAAAACCAACAGTTGAAATTGACCATAGTGATAATGAAGCGGATGAATCCGAGTATGAAACCGTAGATGAAGATGATTCTGATTCTGAATCAGATGAACCAGAAACACACCGTAGTCGACTTGGGAAAAAAAAAGGGTTTAATATCATATTAACAATCGATAACCCACGAAAGAATATGGATGAAGATGACGACGAAGATGATAGTGATTATGAAGATGATGATGAATATGATGAAGACGAAGATGAAGACGAAGACGAATACGACGACGAAGATGAAGATGAAGATGATGAAGACGAGGACGAGGACGAAGATGAAGACGAACACAAAAATAAATATAAAAGAAAATCAGTAAAAAATACATCGGATGATGTTGATATACATAAACAACAAGAAACCTTCGATGAGATTAGAAAGGTCTTCGAAGGTATATTAGAAAAAGATAAAACAAATAAGCTGGCAATTGAAAGCTTGAAAGAGTTGAATCTCAAGGAAAAAAAAATGAAACAGCAGTATGAAAAGAAGCTTAAAACACAAAAAATAAAAAACGTGAAACAGTTTAAGAAATTGGTTAATAAAAAAAGCCTAATGAATGATTATAAATTCTTTCAGGAGAACCTAACTATTGAAGAACAAGAAAAGGTTATTCGCGAAGTAGAAGAAATTAATAAGGTCAACTTGGTTCAAAAACCATATAGACTCACGCTATTAGAATCCAATATTCCTGTAAACATTAAAGCCATTGCGTTAAATAAAATTGCTGCGTTGAGATATATGGATACAGGTAATGGTGAATATTATAAAGTAAAGAATTGGGTGGATACGTTTATGCAAATCCCTTTTAATCTATATAAAAGTTTGCCTTTGACTATGGAAAATGGAATCGACGCATGTCATGAATATATGGCTAATTCGAAACAAATATTAGACAGTGCTGTCTATGGACTAGATGATGCTAAGTTACAAATTATGCAGATGATTGGTCAATGGATCAGTAATCCTAAAGCCATTGGTACTGCCATTGCTATTAAAGGTCCCATGGGAACAGGTAAAACCACACTTGTCAAAGAGGGCATCAGTAAAATTCTTAATCGCGATTTCGCATTTATCGCACTAGGAGGAGCAACCGATAGTAGTTTTCTAGAAGGACATAGTTATACATATGAAGGTAGTACATGGGGTAAAATTGTAGATATCCTTATAAAGACGAAATCAATGAATCCAGTTATCTATTTCGATGAATTAGATAAGATCAGTGATACACCAAAGGGTGAGGAAATTGCTGGAATATTGACCCATTTAACCGACACATCTCAAAATTGTCAATTTCATGATAAATATTTCTCGGAAATTGACTTTGATTTAAGTAAATGCTTATTCATATTTAGTTATAATGATGAATCAAAAGTTAACCCAATTCTATTAGACAGAATGTATAAAATTCAAACCAAAGGTTACGAAAAAAAAGATAAACGTGTTATCTCGAAGAATTATTTAATTCCGAAAATTATTGAACAAGTTAATTTTAAACCCAGCGATGTCGTTGTTCCGGATGATACAATTGACTATATTGTTGAAAATTATACTCAACATGAAAATGGTGTTAGAAACCTAAAGAGATGTTTGGAGATCATTTATACAAAACTCAACTTGTATAGATTGATGAAGCCTAACTCTAAATTATTTGAAAACGAAATGACACTAACAGTTGAATTCCCATTTACTGTAACAACCGATGTTCTAAAAAAGATGATTAAAACGGAAAACACCAACTACTTGTTTAATACACTATATATCTAAAATACAATAGACTTACAACTATATCAATAACCAGGTACACTATATTATGTTAACCAATAAAATAACTGATCATTGTACATAGTGATCAGTTATTTTTCTTTACACCTTTCAACATTCGGCGTGTATGTTTACTATTGATTCCCGAATTTAGTACTCAGCAGGTGCCATGGTTCTATTTCCACCCCGTTCATTAAGATAAGTAACTTGTTCTTGAGTAATACAAGCACATCCAGAACTGTTGGAATATGTAGACGGACAGCATTCTGGTTTAAATTGATTATCGGCAAACATATACAATTGACCTTCTGGTAAAGGAACGTGCGTACCCTTATACTGAACATATTTATCACGAGCATCAGAATATCCCATTTTGTCGGCATACTGTAATGCCTTATTCGTCCAACTATTGGCAATGTCAGATCCCATTGTATACTCTAAAGATGCTCCTATTACTTGCATGCCTTCAATTAAGCCTACGCGACTACACGAACATAATAAATGGCTGCCAATGATTGCGCCAAGAATTATACATATAATAACGACTTCTGCACGAAATGTCAAACCTAGTAATTTAAACTCCATATTATATATATTTCGTATATAAAAAATATATCGGTGGTAGTATAATACAAATATTACTAAAAATACTAGCTAAAATGACCGTTTTGTACAAATACTATATCCATTTTTGTACAATTACTATATCCATTTTTGTATAAGATAATAACAATTACGAATGTAATTCCTAAATACACTCTAGACCGACAATTATCACGGTGCCCCTGGCAGCGAACTAGCCATATTTTTTAATATCATAACTTGTATGATATATACCATTATAGCCGGTATAGTAATTAATATAAAAATCACTAGTAACGGTATTGCGAATGGTAGACCAAACCCGAAAGGTATCATAAAAAATATTGCTATCAACGCAGCCAATGCTACTAAAATAGCCACTACTATTTCAACTATAGAACCGATAGTAGCTTGTAATGTATCGTATATTCCCAATAATGTATACAATGATGCCGTTAATATTCCGGTAGTTTTACCCATCATGTCCTTTAATTTAATTAAAATATGCTGTAATGGAATTAATACGTTTAATGATCTACTCATCATATCTTCTGAAATTGTAGCTAGCGTGTTTCGTATGTTACTAAGAACCTGTCTAATTGCTTGAATTGATTCACTTATAACAGTCAATGTTTTGTTAAGTACATCTACTAAATAATAAAATGGAGCCAAGAAAATTCCGATTATATCTACCAGAATATTTTGAATACATCCAGTAAAATTTTGAGATGTAAACTCAAAACCACTCATATTATCTGGTGGATTAATGATACCTGCGAAGGGTAATACATATGGCTTACATCGTTGGTTAACCCAATCTATTTTTATTGGCTGTAAATTATTGTATATATAATAATATGATATCGCTAAAAAAAATATAATAAATAAAATAATAGTTACCCATAATGAGCCTCCATATTTTTCCAAAAACCCAACTTTATCATATAATTTATTTATTACATTAAAAATAGAATCACTCATATATTTTATTCTTATAATAAATAAATTTATTTTTTTCTATATGCTTAAATTCGACATGAAACGTACCATTTGTCCTGGAGGACCATTCCATGTGGATTGCATAGTCATTACTGTGCCTTGTAATATAAACATCATGGATGCCATAATTCCAACTAGCTTGGAAACCATATCCTTTATTTTAATTAACATAAATTGAAATTGTGTCAATATATTTAAAAATACTCCAAATATGCTTTGAACAATGCTCACTATAGAATTTCTAATCTCATTTATAAATGACCGTATATCTTGTACCGATTTCATTATCCCACCTGTAGTATTATTCATAACGGACATTATATAATGTAGCGGTTGTAATAAGCTACCCATATAATCAGACTGTGTTGTTTGTATACAATATGTAAAATTTTGTCCAGCATCATGGCCAAATGTTCCAGCAAACGGCATGATCATCGGATTACATCTGTATTCTGGCCAATTGTCTTTTATTCGCTTAATGCCAACTGCTAAAATATTGTAAAAATACAACCCAATGAATATTAAAATTATAACTATTGATAAAGTAATATCACTTGACCTCATATTACTTTATATTGTGATTTTAAAAAAATGACAATTCGTAAATATATCATTTACGAATTGTCTACATTGATTTGTGTGTCTACATTGATTTGTGTGACTTCTTTGATTTGTGTGACTTCTTTGATTTGTGTGACTTCTTTGATTTGTGCGACTTCTTTGATTTGTGCGACTTCTTTGATTTGTGCGACTTCTTTGATTTGTGTGACTTCTTTGATTTGCGTGACTTCATTGACTTCATTTTATATTGTCTGCCTCCTGCCTGTGGATTACATGTAGGTCCTTGACATAAAGCACTGCTTGAAGCACTTCCAATACATTGGTCACATACTGCGTTCGCAGATACCTGACCATTAAGTGTATTCGATGATATACTATTACCCGTAGCTGACTGGCTACCTACAGATACAGTTGGCCCTGGTGATGGAAAAGATGGTACTACCATACGCATAGTGTTATTTCCTCCTCTATGTATTTTTCTTCCACCTTTAGACTGAACTCCTTTATTCATCGCATTTTGTTGAGCATTCTGATTCTGTCTATATAATAAGGCATTCTCTCTTGGATTTGATACGCCCGGTAGCATCGGTGCGCTCTCTACAGCCATGACTCCTCCTGATTCTTTCCCAATTTGATGTGGTAGTAAAGCAACCATTGTTTATAAAATATATTTAGAAAAAGTTTAAATCTAAAGAAATAAATTGTATTACTATTATAGTATGAACGAATACGAACGACAAAAATTACAAAAATTGATAGTTGAGAATAAAGTGGAAGATAATACACAGCTTATCCGTGAATTAAAACATAGCACGGTATTGTTAAATAACATTAATTTACTGTTAAAGTTAAAGAGTGACCACGCCGAACTCGCTAAAAACAACCCTGCTGAATTCAATACTATGTGTGGCCAGTCATGTAAATTTTTACAGTTTCATTATCCTGCTGTATTTGACAAGGTAAAAGATGATACTATTAATACAGAATTCCTATTTAAACTAATCGAGCAATTACAAGCCATCGAAAATGGTGAAATTGATCAGCATGATGCGTCATATGCCGTTGGTAAATTATTAAAACAAATATATATTGACAGTGTAATTGTACCAGAGGATCCCGTGTATAGCCCAGTAGAAAATCTAATTCCATTCGAAGGCCCGGCAAAAATTATGACGTGGGAAGAATTCAAAAATAGTACTTCTTCAACAAGTACGGCTTCATCCGAATGCCATCATATTACCCACTAAATTACCCGATATCAAACTCATTTACATACCAATTCTCCGGAAAATTGATATGTAAGCATATTTATTTATGTAAATCATTATATATGTCATATACTCTTCTAATAGTAGAATCTCCCGCAAAATGTCAAAAAATAGAACATTATTTAGGAAGTGGATATAAATGTATTGCCAGCTTTGGACACATTCGTGAACTACCTGGTATTAAATATATTGATATTGAAAATAACTTTCAACCAGATTTTCAACTAATAGATACTAAAACGCAACAAATTAATAAAATACGTGCTATGATTAAAAATGCGAAAGATGTTATGTTAGCATCAGATGATGATCGTGAAGGTGAAAGTATCGCGTGGCATATATGTAAAGTGTTCAATTTACCGATGACTACGAAACGTATTGTGTTTCATGAAATTACACAAGACGCCATTGTTCGTGCTGTCAATAATTATACTACCATAAACATGGATGTAGTACATGCTCAGATCGCAAGACAAATATTAGATGTCATTGTTGGTTATAAAATTAGTCCAATACTGTGGGAGCATATATCAAATAATACAAAGTCTGGACTTTCTGCGGGTAGATGTCAAACGCCGGCTGTACGATTAGTATATGACAATCAAAAAGAAATCGATGCGTCTCCTGGTAAAAAGGTGTATAACACTACCGGATACTTTACACAACTAAATTTAGGTTTCTTATTAGACACCAATTTTGAGATCATTGGATTCAACTCTACAACAAACACGATGGAAGATTTTTTAGAAAAATCAATTGACTTTAAACATGTATATAACTGCTCTAAACCTACAACCACTACTAAGTCTCCGCCCACCCCCTTCACTACTAGTTCGCTACAACAAAGGGCGTCTAGTGAATTGAACATTTCACCTAAGGAGGCTATGACCATTTGTCAAAAATTGTATGAAGATGGACATATAACGTACATGCGTACAGATAGTACTACGTATAGCATAGAGTTTATTCAAAAAGCATGTGAATATATTACTGAATCGTATGGTGATAAATATGTTCATGAAAATGTAACACGATTAAGTGAACGAAAAAATGAAAAAAACAAACAGAAAACAAAAGGTAAGAAAAGTGACAAGGAAAAAAATGTACAAGAGGCTCATGAGGCAATTCGTCCGACGGACATTACTGTCACAAATATAGATGAAACCTATTCTCCAAAGGAAAGAAAAATGTATTATACAATCTGGTCAAATACTGTAGAAAGTTGTATGAGCTCAGCTATTTATCAACATGTTAGTGCTAAGATTACTGCTCCAATGGATTGTATATATAAATACAGCACGGAGTTGGTAGAATTTCCAGGTTGGAAAATAGTACGCGGATACGATAAAGAGAACCCTGAATTTCATTTCTTACAGACAATTAAACATGATAATATTGTCAACTACAATAAAATAACTTGTAAAGTGAGTATTCGAGATTTAAAATCGCACTATACAGAAGCAAAGCTGGTACAGTTGTTAGAAGAAAATGGTATAGGTCGACCATCCACCTTCTCTAGTCTAATTGATAAAATTCAAGAGAGAGGATATGTAAAGAAAGAAAATGTAACTGGTAAAAAAATTAAATGTGTTGATTATGAATTGGTTAAAAATGAATTAGAAGAAATTGAAACTGAAAGAGAATTCGGTAACGAGAAGAATAAGTTAGTTATACAACCATTAGGTATACTTGTACTAGAATTCTTAATCCAACATTTTGACAAATTATTCGATTATGAATATACTAAAAATATGGAAACTAATTTAGATGTAATTGCCAAAGGAGACAAACTGTGGTATACATTATGTAAAGAATGCCATGATGATATTGATAGTTGTTCGAGCGGACTAAACTCATCTGACAAGCAACTCATTACATTGGATGACCACCACGTATATATGGTTGGTAAATATGGCCCAGTTATAAAAAAAGATGTCAACGGGGATATCAAATTCTTTCCAGTCAAAAAAGATATTAACATTGATAAAATGAAACGTCGTGAATACTCGGTTACTGAACTTATAGACGTTCCATCTATGACGAATGTTATAGGAGTATATAAAGGAAATGAAGTGATATTGAAAAAAGGCAAATTTGGAAACTATATTACTTGGGGAAATAACGAAAAAAAATCATTGTCGGGATTACACAAAGATGTGGATGATATCACAATGGATGACATTATTCCTATTATAGAGAATAAGGTGGTTCTGAACTCATCTATAATTAGAATTATTACAGATGAAATCAGTATTCGGTCTGGTAAATTTGGTGATTACATATATTATAAAACAAACCGCATGAGTAAGCCATCGTTTATTAAATTGTCAGGGTTTAAAGGAAATTATAATACTTGTCCGCCAGATGAAATTGAACGATTCGTTATGCGATAGTATAGAATTTTGATATTGTAGTTCAAGATATACAATCATTTGTTATATCCTATTATACAATATAATACTCATGTGGTACACGCAATTCATAATCTCTAGCAATCTCGTCCTTTAGTATATGAAATGCTATTGTAAAATTAAATTCGCTATCTTTAAAGTCGACCAAACGACCATCGTGATATCTGAATTTAAATTTTAATTTTTTTATTTTATCAATTGGTGGAAAATATTGAGAAATATTTTGTAAAAATCTAGTTCTGGAATCGAATACTTGAGTACCAGACCCAGTTACCAACGGGATCTTAGCAAATGCGGAATTAACACGACCATTGTAGTCATTGTTATACATGTTATTTGTTCGTTCTGAATATGGAGACAACTCTGCCATGGAATTATATTTTTCTAATTCCATGTATATCGCACTATCTCCATATATGGATAATGTAACTGGTGCTCGTATATAATACGCGTGCGGTGTAGTACTTGGGGGTAATATAGATGTCTCGGGGATTAACCAATCAAAACTGTTATAATTAAATGTAATTGTAGTAGGTGTTTCTAGCGAAGTATATTCACTCTTATCAAATCCTAAAAAGGATGGTAAGCCCCAATTGCTATATTGATTCCATGCTAAAGGATATTTTTCTATTACAATCGACGCACACGAGAGATCATATAGTATTTGCTCTTGAAATTTAAATGTAAAGTCATCAAACGTATTTCCAAAATATAACACCCGTCCGACTGTGTCGTAATACACTGTAAATCTATCGTAATTCGCAGTGGGTATTCCTGACCCGATTAGATAATTAGTGACACTCTGATTCATGAGGTTTTGTAATTCAGTCGCTAATTCGGTTGGTGTATATGAGCCTTCTTGAATAGTTATCGTATACGGGTTATTCATATTCAATACTAAATTAGAGTATTCAGTTGTATCGGTTGATAATTTAGGAATCAGATAAAAGTTTAGCTTTGTATTTTGTTGGTTGCTACTAAATATATACTGATTATTTGGAATTCCGATTTCTACAAGTCGAATCGATTGTACATTTGTCATAGTTTCAGGCAAATCTATCTCAAAATGATTAGAGTTCGGCCATTTTTTTATATCTCTATCTTCACTGTGGATAGTTACTAATTGTCTGTCTAATACATATGTATTCTGCCGTCTAATTAATTGGTGTTCATTATTTACATTATATTGTGGAAATCGACTCATTATAATGTAAAATGAGAAATAATTATCTGGGTTTTATCTATATTGTGTCGTACACAAATATATTTACGAGTAAAAAAAAATAATAATATACGTTATATGAAATATAAAGGGGGTAATAAACATAAATATGTCGGTGGTGATTCATCTGCCGACACACTGCTATTGGAAGGACCTTCAACCAATAACGTAAATATGTCAAGTGAAAATATAGCTCCTAAAAACATATATAATATTACATTGTTTGCGCTATTCTCCGTAGTTGGCGTACTAATCCCCATTTTATTCGGAAAAAATAACAATTATGCCACTGCGACAGTATGGGGTTTTAGCTCTAGTATATTCGCATTGATTGGTTTATTAATTAGTATATTTGCTATATCATCTAAATCAAGTTTCTCACAAGGTGTATTTGGGTTTTTGAAGGTTGTCGCGAGTAAGGCTTTCCCAATCTTTTTAATTTTAGGTATTCTTAGTTTTGTAATTTTTCAAAATGTTAAATTTTATAAAGAAATAAATAGTGGCCGTGTTTCCGATGAATATTATACATATGCTGGAACATCGTCGTTTTTTATTATTATACAGCTACTTCTAGTGGTTAGATATATAAAAGATATTACATCCGGTTCACAGACGACCCAAGTAAACAAAGGCGAAGATGGCATGAACATATTGTCGTCACAACTAACTAGCATTATAGCCATATTGACTATCATAAATATTAGTTTTATTGGAATGCTACAAGTCATATTACAATATTTTTCGACGGATGGTTAGATGGGAAGTATTTTATAAGTGAGCCCATACTCGTCTTCGTTTTCCCATATTCCAGATACTTTCAATATGAATGTATTTACATTAATCGGATGATCTAAATGTATACTAGGAAATAATTTAATATTTCCATTACACAGATAATCTCTGATAATATACTTTTTTTGTTTTGAAGATTTGTATTTGTCTAATATATCTTCTTCTAATTTAAATATTTTACTTAACGCAATATTATCATGTTCTACATTATATACGTATTTTATCTTATTAAAATATTGTTCGACATGTGTCGTCTTTAAATATAATAACATGTATACGCCATTAAGCATCATATTTTGATCTGAATAAATTATTTTAACAAACTCACTATTCTCGATGATTGTATTTGTAACTGGTTCAGTAAAATATACATGTTTAATATTAAACATTTGATCTGTTAATACAATATTCATTATGGAATAATAACTGTTTATCTTTATCCTATTTTTTATGATTATATTGTGAACATATTACTACCCATTGAATCGTCATAGCATAAACACCAAGTAAAAGATATAAAGATTTCATATGAAGTTATGTATATGAAATTTTTACATACAACATTTAATGATTATATACAAGGTTGCGATAAAGTATCTCTCCATCCATCATTAACCAAAACATTCAGTACCTTTCCAACTAATATAGATAAATTAAAGAATATAATCTTTTATGGACCTCCTGGAGTCGGAAAATACACTCAAATGCTAAATTGTATCAAACGATATAGTCCAAGTAACCTAAAATATGAAAAAAAACTTACATGTGTATTCAATAAAACGAATTATTATTTTAAAATCAGTGACATTCACTTTGAAGTAGATATGGCGCTTCTGGGTTGTAACTCGAAAATGCTGTGGAATGAAATATATATTAATGTCATTGATATATTGTCTGCTAGAACTAATAAAACTGGTATTATTGTATGTAAAAATTTTCATAAAATTCATAGTGAACTATTAGAATGTTTTTATAGTTATATTCAAAAAAACTGTAACGAAATCAATATTATATATATCATACTTACAGAACATATTTCCTTTATATCAGATGATATCTTAAACACGTTTAATATTATACCAGTAGCTAGACCCACTAAAAGTAATTATAATAAAATACTGGATACAAAGCTTGTTCCCAAATTTGAATTGTCTTCTATTACAAATATTAAAAATTTGAATACAGATACGTTACCTCTACAACATAATGTGAATATATATACTCAACAATTGTATCAATTAATCATGACCCCTAGTGATATTAAATTTAATACTTTCCGTGATCGTATTTATGATATATTTATATATGATATGGACGTAGGATATATCGTATGGAAATTAATTACAATGTTAACAGCCAACAATATAATCAACAACGATGCTTTATCTGATATATTCATAGATACGTTCACATTTTTACAATATTATAACAATAATTATAGACCTATTTACCATTTAGAAAGGTACTTGTATAATATAATAAATAAAATTCATGGATTTTAACCAAGCCTGTTTAAATTTACAAATTAATTGTAAACTACCCTTTACATTTACTGAATTAAAAAAACAATATAGAATTATGGCTTTAAAATACCATCCAGACAAGCATGTTCCAGATACTGATGGTATATATGAAAAAAAATTTAAAATGATTCGCGAATCATACGAATATTTGAATACTTATTTAGAGGAACATGAAAGTGAAGAAATGGTCGACAATGATTACAATACATTAGTTAGTGGATTCCTATCTTCTTTTTTTACGCATAACCAATCCGAAATATTCAAAATCGTTCAATGTATTGTTCATGATTGTCATACTTTGTCTGTAAAATTATTTGAAAACATGGATAAGGATAAAGCCATCCAGATTTTCGAATTTATAAATACATATCAGCATGTATTATATATTTCACCTGAAACGGTTGACAATATCAGACACATTATCAATCGAAAAGTGGTAGATGATAACATTATTATTTTAAACCCATCTCTCGACGACTTATTGAAGGACAATATATATGTGTTAGAATTAGAAGGAGATAAATATTTCGTTCCACTGTGGCATGACGAATTATATTATAAGCACAATGGAAATAATCTTGTAATAAAATGTATACCTGATTTACCGGAGCACATCTCTCTAGACACTGACAACAATCTAGTCATAAATATATTTCGTGAGATAAACAGTATATTGAAATGCGAATACATCGAATATACTCTAGGCAACGATCACATTAAGATACCTGTTGAAAAATTATTCTTAAGACATGTACAGACATACACCATAAAGAATAGTGGCATATCCCTTATACAGTCAAATGATATATATAACAATGAACTAAAATCAAACCTAGTCTTCGTGATCCACCTACAATGAAATCTCTCGACCTTTCTATGTCAATGATATTCGAAGCATAACAAAATATATACAAAATATACTTAATACGTAATCCATATTAGTTATATTGTAATGGACTCTTCCGCAAATGACATTAATACCTATGTCGATGGAAATATATACATCGTTAACACCGATTGTATGAAAAAATTAAACTCCCTAGAAAACAACAGCATTGATTGCGTTATTACTGATCCGCCCTATTTTATAGATAAACTAGACAATAATTGGTCATCTGCTAGCATTAATAAAGATAAAAAAAATAGCCATATCAAGCATCTACCCAAAGGTATGAAATTTGATAAATCGCAGGTGAAGGATTTATATGACTATTATTTAGAATTATCAAAACTATTATTCGATAAAATGAAGCCAGGGGGGTATTTCTTATCATTTTCATCACCTAGATTATATCATGCTATAGCAATGGCATGTGAAATAGCCGGATTTGAAATTCGAGATATGATAAATTGGACATACACGCAATCTATGCCCAAAGGTATGTCTATGAATCATATTATACAAAAAATGGATATCAATGAGATAGAAAAGAAAAAGCTACTTGATGAATACAAGGACTTTAAAACCCCCCAGATTCGTTCATGTTTTGAGCCTATTTGTGTCGCCATGAAACCGATTGGTAAATTGACGTTTATACAGAATGAATTACAATTTAAAACAGGATTATTAAATTTTTCATATAAGGTTGGCATCGATAATGATCACGTTCCGTCAAATATCATCACTACAGACAGTTATAATGACATGTACGATAAAAATTTTATGGTGGCTAAACCATCTAAAAAAGAGAAGGGTAGTAACAATACACATATAACGGTTAAGCCAGTTGCGTTGATAGAGCATTTAATAAATATATTCAGCAAAAAAGGTGCGCTAGTGGTTGATCCATTTATCGGTAGTGGCACGACCGCCATAGCATGTATGACTACCGGTAGACGTTGTATGGGTATTGAATTAAACGAGGAGTATTATCATATATGTGTAGAGCGTTGTAATGAACAAGCCAAGGTGTAATCATATGACAAACTATGTCCATACACAAACACTGGATATTGTGTCGTTATATCTCCAAGCTATTCAACCATGTCTTCAAAATTAGTAATTGTTGTTTTGTATATGGATTTTTTCCAGCCTTATCCATATGTATAAGAGTACTTGGAGTAGGTATTTTCGTGAGAGTATCAATAAATATGTATCGATCACGATATTTAGATTGAATGGGGGGTTGTAATATCAAATTATCAAGTGAATTATCACCCGACTCTGGGTTTTTGTGACCCATTTCCCATTCTTCGTTTGGAACCATACAATAATCCGCCTGAATATTCGACTTTATTCGATTTATTTCCATATTTTTTGCTTCAAGTGTCAATTCTTTTCCAAAATTTATTCTCATTTTTCGTTTATTAGAAATACGATACGGATAACAAATATAATTTTTTCCCTTTTCTTTGCTCATAGATATTCCCCATTGTTCATGCTTATTGAACAACTGAATACTATCGCTGGTGCTTATGTTAAATTTCCGTACGAAGGCATCACAATCCGCACGTGTCCAATAACACAATGGATGATGTAACATAATATTTAATGCTTTTCCAATTCGCGAACGAATACTCGGCGGTTTTAATTTCGAATCAGTTATAAACTTGATAAATGTACTAGGATATTGCTCTGGTATATGTAATATGGCATTAACATTTATACGTGATAACATGATTAGTACTTCGAATAATGATAAATATATATATATTCATCATTCAATTTTCAGAACAATTCTGTAATATTCAACTATTTATGTCGGTTGTTTTCTGTATGAGTGAGTGAAAAAATGGATATTGGAAAATCTGAGGATAAAATACACATGTATTCCTTGATGTCTAGGGTATATTTTATAGTAGATACCATTAATTGGTCACTACATCATGTAGGGAGTATACTACATGATGTAGTGGTGCCTTTTTTTAGTAAAAAACTTCATGTTGCTTGATATATGTAGGTATGTTGATTTTTTCATATTTTTCAAATTGATTTTCGATTTTTAAAAATTACACACAGGTTTTTTGTGTTGAATTTTAAAAATTGGAAAAACGATTTGAAAAAGTTGTAAAAAACCGATTTACACCATAATGCTTTGATTTGTATTTTTTACATACAAAATTTTGTTATGTTAAAATTTTATATACTTATACAAAAAGATTTAGGAGAATTTTCTGTTGTAATTATAAATGGAAAGTACAACATCTAATTCTCCATTATTCTCTAAACTATTTGAGTGTGAAAAATGTAATTATAAATGCTGTAAAAAAAGCGACTTTAACAAACATTTACAATCTATAAAACATAATACAACAAATACAACAAAACTACAACCACAATTCTCGTATAAATGTAAATGTGGAAAAACGTATAACCATCGAGCATCGCTATACAATCATAAACAGAAATGCGGGTATGATGAGAATATAGTAATTGATAGTATACACGCAAACACAAGTTCTATTCCAATAGACCAGGTTTCTTTAACTGAGAAAATATTACAATTGGTCATGTCAAAAAACAAAGAGTTTGTTTCTGAAATAGTTTCAACCATTACTCACTCCAATAAAGAAGTTATTGCAAAAATGGTGGAAATGATGCCAAAGATGGGTAATCACAATAACAATACAACAAATAGCCATAATACCAACAATAATAATTTCAATATACAAATGTTTTTGAATGAACAATGTAAGAATGCTATGAATTTGACTGATTTTATCGAATCATTGCCGATCACCTCAGATACATATGATAGTACTATAGAGAATGGATTAACAAAAACAATTACAACTATGATAACTAATGGGCTAAGTCAATTAGATATATTAGAAAGGCCAATACATTGTACAGACACATCTAGAAAAACACTATACGTGAAGGATGATAACATTTGGGAAAAAGATAATGAGCTTCATCATATTATGAAAGGCATAACGGATTTATCGTTAAAGCAACGGACTATGATAACTAACTGGCAAGATGCGAATATTGGGTGGGATACAAAAGAGAACCTTCAATCGAGAATGACAAAATTAATTTTCAACTCCATGACAACGATAGAAAATGACGAAAAGGAAACAGGAAAGATCATTAGAGCAATAAGTAAACATGTATATTTGGACAATAATACTCGTGACCAATACGGTTACACCGACCGAAAAGAAAAATGAGACAAACTCTTTCTAAAAATAAATGACTTGAAACATTACCTTCCGTAAAATTTTTTTATTTTGTTTTTGAAATTTATGTATTGGTTTACAGGCGACCAGCCCGTTTCATTTCTACCCTCGGAATTCTAGCATCTCCGTGAGCTCGATTATCGTGTCTATCTTCCCACATATAGTTAGACGCAGTATTCTGACCACCGTAGTGTTTTGCGATGATATGCCCAGCGTCTTTACGATCCATCCTATCGTGTGCTTGTCGGGTATTCAATCCCATCTCCTTATATTTATTGTAAGCATAATCACGAACCGCCTGATTATTCTTTAACTCGCCGGCTTCGCCATTTTTGATGCCACGATTGATTGCTTTGCTGTATTCTCCGTATGACATTATAATATTTTACTTGGAATAAAGTATACAATCGTTCTTCAATTTTTAGAACAATTCTGTAATATTCAACTATTTATGTCGGTTTTTTTCTGTATGAGTGAGTGAAAAAATGAATATTGAAAAAACTGAGGATAAAATACACATGTCTCCCTTGATGTCTAGGGTGTATTTTATAGTAGATTCCATTAATCGGTCACTACACCATGTAGGGAGTATACTACATGATGTAGTGGTGCCTTTTTTTAGTAAAAAACTTCCTGTTGCTTGATAGATGTAGGTATGTTGATTTTTTCATGTTTTTCAAATTGATTTTCGATTTTTAAAAATTACACACAGGTTTTTTGTGTTGAATTTTAAAAATTGGAAAAACGATTTGAAAAAGTTGTAAAAAACCGATTTAGACCATAATGCTCTGGTCACCAAAAAAATAATTATAAAAGTGTTACGAGAAATTTTTTATTTTCGACTGAAAGTATTTAGATATAATATACACACACATATATAATGAAACAAAATGAAACAAAATTTACGCCAAAAAACGCCAAAATATTTTATTGTAACAATTGCTCGATAGGATGTAGCAAGGAGAGTGATTTCGTCCGACATTTATCCACACGTAAACACAAAATGAAACAAAATGAAACAAAAATGAAACAAAATGAAACAGATTTTACGCCAAAAAACGCCGCATTGAATATGGTTATCGCCCCATTTAGTCATGCCCAAAATCGCGAATTTATGGTCTCAAAAACTGGCGGAAATGGCGGAAAACAGCAAAAAAACGCCGCCACTACATGGCATGAATGTGAATGTTGCGGATTAGAGTTGAAAAGTCGCACTACATTGTGGCGACACAAAAAAATTTGCTTGAATAACCAAGATAAGCAAACTACACAACTAGTCGAGTCATATAATGACCATGTAAGCAGTAGCGATTTTAAAGAAATTATAATGACGATGATGAAAGACAATAAAGAGTTTCAAAAATCATTTATAGAGATATTGCCGCAAATACAATGTGGTGTCACGAATAGCCATAATATAAATACTAACAGTAACAACACGAACAATTTCAATATTCAAATGTTTTTAAATGATCATTGTAAAAACGCCATGAATTTGACCGACTTTATAGAATCACTTCCAATAACAAATGAAACCTATGATAATACGATCGAGAACGGTCTAACCAAAACTATTACGAATATGGTGGTGAATGGTTTAAATAATATGGATATATTAGAGAGACCAATTCATTGTACTGATCCATCTAGAAAAATAATGTATATCAAAGACAATGATGTATGGGAAAAAGACAACGAATTACAGCTATTATTGAAAGGAATTACTACATTAGCATTAAAACAAAGGACTACCATTAATAAGTGGCAAGATGCGAATCATGGATGGGATAAGGATGAAAACCTACAAACACGAATGACACGATTAGTATTCAATTCGATGACAAATGTAGAAACAGATGAAAAAGAGACGAATAAGATTATTCGCGCAATCGGTAAGAGTACTCATTTGACGAATGAAATCAAGGACGAGTACAAGCATTGACGATAATAGATAGCATGTATTACATCGACAAAATGTAACTAAGTAAAAAAGATTTGCTTAGTTACATTACAAATTGTATTTTTTATAAATTGTCTTTTTATGAATTATCTTTTTATGAATTATCTTTTTATGAATTATCTTTTTATGAATTATCTTTTTATGAATTATCTTTTTATGAATTATCTTTTTATGAATTGTTTTTTATATGTGAACTACGATATTACTTCTTAACCACCTTCTTAATGATCTTCTTCTTAGCAGGTTCTGCCACTTCAATTGACGAGGCAACTTCTTGTTTTACATTTGCTGGTGTTGACTCATCATCCGAATCAGCTACATTTGTGTTGTGTGGATCATTGTCTACATCGGATTCATCATCGACCTCGTCTTCTGCGGTTGGTTTGATAACGCGTGCTTTATCTTCTTCAGATAGAATAATTTGACAAGTGCCTCGCATAGTAGCCTTCTGCTTTACAACACCTTGGAATAGCTTCCAAGTTACACCAAATTTACCATTAACAAACCAGAGACCACCGCATAGAATTACAAGTGCTACATGCGATCCCTTGCTGACAATATCCTTAGGTGTCAACGACCCGCCATCTGGGTCTGGAAAGATTGGACGCTGATTAACATCGTATAATTCAGTCTTCCATTCACCTTCCCAATACGGGATCTTCACCATCAAAGTAGGAGATCGTGTATGGTCGTGCTCACCTGTATCCTTGTTCTTCGGATATTTTAACATAGGAGTCCATAATGCGTCAATCGTATCCTCGCTCATCTTAGCTTTACCGAACCATTCCTTTGAATGTGCGATTGCGTCTGCCTTGAGCTTCTTTTCTAACTCAATCATATTGTTAAGAAAGTTTGTAGTATCCGTTTTCGCGTATTCTTCACTTGGAAATTGAAGAGCCATGTCATATGATAACTTACCACTTTTTTCATCAATGTGTTCATTAATACCCCATGTAAGCATAAGAGGAGTAGAAATATAAACTGCGCCATTTGAACCATTATTTAAAATACCAACACTCTTACCACCTCGGCCGTCAACCTTTAGTTTGGAGTATTTAGTATCAGTATTAGGATTAAAATCAGCACCGGATAGAATAGTCTTAGAGCTCGCCATCTTGTATAGTATACTATATCATGTTTGTAGTTCTTTAAATCAATTTTTTTTATAATAAATAAATAATTAATTTCCACAGCATAAATGGTTTGATTAAATTGGGCAGAATATAATTTGCGCAGCATAGTAATGTATATCGGGTACATGTCTAACCTGATAAAATATATTGTCTGATTCACATGAATCGATACCAGAATATACGAGTAAAATTGTAAATATGATATAAATAAATAGTCTCATGATATATTAATGATCAATAATTCATATATATTAAATAGTAACATATGTATAGGTGACACACAATGCGATATGACCTATAAGAAATTAAGTAAAAAAGATACGATTAATAAATGGTGTATTCTCTCTATGAATGAATATCAACTATTAAAAACAAATAAGTATACTTTGCCTCAACTCAAAGAAATGTGTGTATACTATAAATTAAAGAAGAGTGGAAACAAAGGAGAGATTATAGATAGACTGTATGATTATCTGAGAGATTCTCTCTACGCAATTAAAATACAAAGCTTAACGAGAGGTTATTTTTTGCGTGAATATTTAAGATGTTCTGGACCAGCTTTAAAGGATAGAATGCTTTGTGTAAACGACACAGATTTTGCTACATTAGAACCTGTTCGTGAGATTCCATATAATCAATTTTATAGTTTTAGAACAAACGACAATACTGTATATGGATGTGATATAATTTCTCTCTACGGATTGTTTGTCATCGAGAGAAATCCATTGATAATGAATAAGAAAATATTAAATCCATATACACGTGAAGATATGCCAACCAAGTTACAGACAGACTTTAAACGTTATTTAAGATTGGCACAAGTGGCACAAATTGATTTCAAATTGAAAGAAGAAGAAATCGAGCTGGACCCAGCAAAAAAGATGGAAATGAGAATCATTGAGACATTTCAATATATAAATGAATTAGGAAATTACGCAGATAGTGCTTGGTTCATAAATCTCTCTACATTCATGCTAGCGGTCTTTATTAGAGAGATATATGATATCTGGAATTATAGAGCACAATTATCAGTACAGACAATGATAGAAATAGTACCACCACATGGTAATCCATTTATGGGTCTATCTTTACAGCTCACACGTAGTCACGACAAAGAATTTTTAAGGACTAGTGCATTAAGAATTATAGATTATTTAGTTAGATCAGGTCATTCAAATGAGAATAGATCTTTAGGAGCATATTATGTATTAGCCGCGCTTACATTAGTAAGTGAAGACGCTAGAACCGCCCTTCCATGGCTATTCCAATCTGTCGCACACTAAAAATGGGTTGAAAATATTATAAATATTTAGGCGTATTTTTATGATTGTTTATGATGTTAAACAATCATATACAATATATAATATATTGCGTAAAAGCACTTAAATAGATATATCTTATTAGTGTATAATGGCAAGAACAAAGACTACCACAACCACTGCTACCTCCAAGCCCGAAAATAATACATCTGTACCTGAACCGGTAGAGACTGTATCTGCTGCGCCCGTCGCATCTACTCCTGATGCCGTGCCTGCTGGATCAGTTGATGTCGCTACCTCCAGCGTATTCGACCAATTCAGTGCTTTCATGGCAAAGCTCCAATCAGTAAGCACCCAAATGTCATCTCTTCGCAATGAGTTCAGAAACATTGAGCGTCAGGTGCTTCGCGATCTTAAGGCTGCTGCTAAGATCAGCCAAAAGCGCAAGCGAAAGGCCGGCAGCAGAGCCCCTTCTGGCTTTGTTAAGCCTACCCTTATCTCCAACGAGCTAGCAACCTTCTTGGGTAAGCCCGTTGGTACCGAGATGGCTCGCACTGAGGTTACTCGTGAGATCAATGCTTACATTCGTGAGCACAAGCTTCAAGACAAGGAGAATGGTCGCAAGATCATCGCTGACAAGAAGCTTACTGGTCTCTTGAAGCTCAAGAAGGGTGACGAGCTCACTTACTTCAACTTACAGAAGTACATGTCCCCTCACTTTGCCAAGGCAAGTGATAAGGCTGCTACCACCACCGCATAAATAGATGGGTATACATCTGTATAGGTGTAAAGCAAAAAAACAAAAAACATAAAACAACCAAAAGTTAAACAAAACACAAACACAAAACATAAAACACAAAAAATGTTATATGACCATCATATAACATTTTTATCACTGGGGCTCTAGTCTGCGAATACAAAGTGTTCCTTTTTCATGATATTTATTAGATTACTTTTATTAATAGGACCATTCATTATTTTTAACTTGTCATATGGTTTATATTCTATCATATTTGATAAATTAAACATCTCTAATACGTTATATAGTTCATAAACGTTACTTACATAGTTCGTATTCGCATTTAACCATTCATAAAAATCACTCACGTTTCCATCTTTTTTATATTTTTTAAAATACTTTAATGACTGATGTAAATTGTTTTTACTGGTAGAATTATTGTTATAATCTGTACCAGATACAATACAAATACTTTGAAATTCCAATAAGCTTAGTTTAATTTCGTCCAATATTCCTGGCAGATCATACATAACTACCGTTTTATTCAGTAAACTCAAATATCGCATAACGCGATTACATCCATATACAAATAAATCCATGTCTTCACTTAAACAAGCATACGCCTTATTTTTACATACAAATTTAGCGCATAACTTGTCGGCTTCACCTGGCGCATCAATATATGAAACCCCATATGATTGTATTAAAGCCTTTACATTTTCAATATCCGTGTGATGTACACGAATAAAATTGCGTTTTAGCATTTCCATGCGATCTCTTATTTCTATTTTTTCTTCATCAGAGGTGTTAGAATCGTTTAGACGTTCTTCCAATACATTATATTTGTATTCGGCTTCTTTTTTTTCGATATTTCGTTGCTTTAACGTGTCACCCTTTTCTTTCGGCGGTTTGCCATCAAACACAAATAAAGGTATAATGTTGTATTGTCTGAAAATAGAGATCATCAGATAAAAGTTTTCTAACAACCCGCCGTCTCCTATAAATCGATACAAGTAAATACTAGTATCGATTACAATCTTTTTTCCACTTAATTCGGATAGCGATATCTTAGAGATCGATGATGGACATAATGTTTGTAAATAATTATTAAGATGTTTAATACCCATAGCAATTGTTAGGATACATTTATTTTTATTATACATGTTCAATTTTAAAAATATATATAATAAATTACATGTCAATAGATGTCATTCGTAATGATTTAAACATGAGTCGGAACGGATCATCGTGTGAATTGTTTCCAGACGTAATAGTTTGTAATATAGTCTCTTGGTTGTTTATATGGTTTAACATACGTTTACTATGACTATGCGTGTGTATAATATATAAATAATCGTCTAGTGTTTGTGGTGTCTGTTTAAATTGGAATATAGTAGTATTATTGGTATGACACCATGTCATGAATTCAGTATAATTATTTATTAATATACTAGTTATGATATAATAACTAAACACGGACGTATTTTCTTTATATAAGTGGTTACATATTGTAATATTGGTAGGCGTTTTACGTGTGATCATAGCATAATTCAAGTTCATAAAATTCAAAATTTTTAAGCATTGTAATAATGAATGTTTAGATTCAATGATCATATTGTTATGGAATGAAGTACGAAAAGTATCAGAAACGGCTTTACCAAATGATGACATTGTGTTATACGTATAAAACATTACATATACTATTCGCGCCCAAGTTTCACAGTAACTTTCGTATAAATTATATTGTATGTTAACATTAAATGTATCGTGTAGCCGACGATTAATATGCTGTAGATTCATCTCAGAGAAATCCAAACCAAAATTATGAAAAGTTTCATGTAAAAATACCTTAAACCACTCCTCCTTTCTAAATATTACGATCTCGGTTGTCTCTTTACAACCACTAGTATACCCAGAATTAACATGTTCTGTACTTAATGTTATTAATTGATTATCTGGTAGAATTTTGGCAAACGGAGTCAAATATACATATAAATTAATATATTTAGAGCATTCGCGTGTGGAATATTCATCTAATATATAAATCCACATATATATCATATATACATATCTGCTTATCGAGGTTATAAATTGCGTGGTTAATTCGTGAAATGTCACGAAACGAATAGTGATATGTCTGTTTTTTATTTTACATGTAAAAAGTAAACTGTAAGTGGCATGTTCGTTTATATATACGGATACATCTTTAAAAAAAAAATGTCGGTCAGTCAACATTGGTTTGGGTATATCTACTATCGTATTTATTTTGGTTAATTTATAATTAAAGCATGTACCACTCTTAAATTTTGCTACATATTTATCAGCCATCACTAACTTGGAAAATAGTTCGTCTATTATCTGATTTATATTTTTCATAGTTTGTAAATTATATAGTATAATATAATATGATATAATTTATGTATTGAATTGTGCGTAGGACATAATTGAAGGTGGATCGGTTTATGCGATACGGTTTCGTGTCATCATCAACACATTTGATAATTCCGGTTCCATACCTTTCTGGTAATGTAATAATTTCGCATTCTTAGTATGTAATAATAGCTGTTTCATTTCTGAATTTTGACTAAATTTTGCGTAGACAGCATCCTCTAATACTTTTTCATCGTTTCCTCCAAAGAATTCCGGATCAACCGGTATATCTTTGGGTCGCAACAGTTCACCTTTATGTTTACCAGTTTTAGAACCAGCAGATATTGCCATGTCTACATCTTTGGATATCTTTGAGTCACTGTCTAGAGAGAATTTATGATAAAAGTCTTTATTTATATTTTTAAATTTCGAAGCCTGGTAGTAATGTTCAACTGTATTCCATTTGCGTCCATCTAATTCAAATACAGAAACATACTCATTGTCTAGTTTACGTCTCCAGTCAGATATTTGATGTAATAGAGAGAAATCTTTAATTATATTAGTTGGTATTTTCTCTCCAATACCTTTACCTGGTAAAGGTTTATTGTTTGATTTAATATAATATTGGAATACCACGTCATTATTATACAAGCCATTATCTGCCTCTTTTATTATTTCAACGTCCATATTAATGGGTTCGGCTACACCCAACCCTTGATTGAATAAACGAAACTGAGGAATCAAACTATATGGTCCTGCTAATCTCTCTAAACATTTATTACTAATTAATAATTTTATGTTATATGGTATCTCAGTAAAATTAAACACACGATGGTGTTTATACGTAACAAGTTTATAATGACTTCCAGTATAGTCTAGTAACATATAATATTGGGGTTCAAATGTACCTGCTTTCTCTAATACGGCATCGTTCAATTGTCCACATAGAATAACATTCGATTTATCACCTTGCGACCAATATTCACTAGAAAATATTATTAATTTAATATTTAAAATACGTTCTAATGTCGATATTGCCCATGTATCTGCCCAAAAATCACACGATCGAATCACTTTTTTAAAATCATCCAAAGAAGAAACCTTTTTCATAAATCGGAATTCACCCATTAGTTCCTTTGTGATGGCATTTCCGGCCTTTAATGTCTTATGTTTCGCGGCATATTCTTTTGCTTGTGCCACTATTTTCTCTTGCTCCGGCCTATTCTTAGAATTATTCAATCGGTCCTTTAGTTCATTAATGGTTTTACTGATTTCTTTTAATTCAAATTCAGTTTCTTGTGCGGTTTTAACGTACATATCATATTGTCCTTTGTAATTATCGAATAACTCTGAGGTAGCTTCGTCGGATAATTTTTTTCTGAGATCAGATACACTGACTTCTTTATCAACCGATTTTAACGCATCTCGAATTACTGCGAATAAGCAATCGCCACCACCTTCGTTATCTATAATCGAGTATTCGTTGCTTTTTAGATATTGTTGGATCCATGGGTTTGTCTTGTCTTCTATATAACTATCCATCTCTTTCTTGGACTGCGCTTCCGTTTGTTCGGGTAGCATTTCATCCGTTTGTTCTGTCTGGTCACCTATATCCGTAGTAGTATCTGTATCTTCTTCTACTTCTTTATCGTCGTCTTCTTTACCTTCGGTTTCTTCACCAGTCGTAGGTTGTTTGGTCACAGATGATGGTCTAACGGCAGCTGTTTTTAATAGGTCAATGCTAGCAAACTTATATAATAACGGCGAGTCAATTTTATCCAACTCAATATCTCCATCCTCATCCACAATAGACGGTAATTGAGATGCTAATATTTCATATACACCAATCTGTGTATTCACTTTGTCATCTTTGACCAAGTAGATTGGATAATATATAATGTCATTTTCAATAAAAGAATACTTCGCCTGTCCTAACGCAATAATAATATCTATACTAGATACAGTTATTTCATACATGGACGCGTCATAATTTTTATCGTCAGGATCTAGTTTTTTCATTTCAGGATAATTCACATTAGTATTTAAAATCGAATGAACCATTATATTGTATTAAAACAATAAATATTTAATTCAAAAAAAACAAATTAAATATTTTGCGATTTACGGCTAAATTTGTATGTGATGAGTATATTGGGTTTACTTACATTTATCAATAATATCCATATGCTTAAACTTTGACTTGTGTGATATGCCTTTTGACACTTGTATATTAGAACCCTTAATTAGGCATATTTTTTCGTATATGCTTGACCATTTATCATGCGCATGTAACGTTTGGAATTCAATATTTGTAACTAATATAAACAAGTTCTCACTTAATTCCTCTACTTCCATTTTACAATTTTCATCATTCATTACATCTATAATACGCTGCTGTATATTATTAATATTTAGTACAATATTATCCAATGTAATAACATTATTTTTGTAAAGATTACAAAGAAATAGACTCATGGAACGTCTCTTCTCATTCAACATATTTATCTCGCAAAATTTATCATAGTCTTGTTCAGGTGTTACAAATTCCATATTTTCGAATAATTTCATAAATTCGCTGATATTATTTTCTATAATTGCCAACATGAAATCATATTTAATCATTAATACATTACATAACCTTGCGTAGATAATACTATTGAACTTATTGTTTGTTGCCATGTTAAAGATGGCATGACCGATAATATTCAACGAGTTATTATCATATAGTCCCTCTTCTAACATATTGTCGATGGTATCCATAATAGTAACAATTAGTTTTTCATACGTTTTTTCAGTAAGTTTATTAATTAATAGGCGAATATTATCAATTTCCTTTTCAATACCTTCTTTTTGGGCGATATCTGTTTTCTTGAAATTACGAACATTCTCCCAATCATCGGAGGTGATGTCATCTTGATGACGTTTCTTTTTTTTTGTAATTGTTTTGTCATTATTTGAAAATGTGGGTGTTTTAACATAGTCAGGTGAACCGACTTGATCACTTAGCATCTTAATTAAATCTAATGTACTTTGCTGAATAGGCATCGCGTCATGTAAACTCCATTCAATGGCTTCAATTTGACGAAGAGTATAAACGTACGCTTCCATGATTATAAGTATATAGTCATAAAAATGAATATTTTTATATCAATTTTTCCACATATTATAAGATATATCGTGTCAAACAATAATAGACGAATAGACTTAAACAATAAAATATATTTATGTTATGAATTCTACCGAAATAACAAGCTGGAATGATATAAATATGAAAGAAGATTTATTAAGAGGTATATATAGTTATGGATTTGAGAGTCCAAGTCCCATTCAGAAACGTGCGATATTACCGATTGTTCAAGGTCGTGATGTGATTGCGCAAGCCCAGTCAGGTACAGGAAAAACCGGCGCATTTACTATTTCGGCCATACAATGTATTGACGAAAACGTAAATGAAATTCAAGTGCTAATTCTGGCTCCTACACGAGAATTGGCGATTCAAATACATAAAGTGGTAACTAGCCTAGGTACATTTATAAATAAATTTAAGAGTAAGTTAATGATTGGAGGTGTACCGACTTCGGAGGATATGGTGGACAATACTCAAGTTCCACAAATACTAGTAGGAACACCTGGACGAGTATATGATATGATTCGCCGTAAAAAGATTAATGTCAAGTCGTTGCGATTGATAATATTAGATGAAGCGGATGAAATGTTATCGTCCGGTTTTAAAGAGCAAGTATACAATATATTCCAGTTCCTAGGAAATGACGTTAGGGTCGCGTTGTTTAGTGCTACTCTTCCACCTGATATTCAAGTTCTGACCGAAAAATTTATGAGAGATCCTGTTAAGATCTTAGTAAAAACGGAGAGCATTACACTCGAGGGTATATTACAATATTATGTTGCCATAGAAGATGATACTCAAAAATACAGAGCTCTGAAAGATCTATTTCATCGGTTAACACTTAGTCAATGTATTATTTACTGTAATAGCATTAAACGTGTCATGAGCTTAGGCGAAGCATTATCAATTGATGGATTTCCAGTATCATGTATTCATAGCGGAATGGAGAAAGACGAGAGAATGAAAGCATATACGGATTTTACAAGTGGCGCATCTAGAGTATTGATTTCCTCGAATGTTACAGCCAGAGGTATTGATGTCCAACAAGTGAGTACGGTAGTGAATTTTGATATTCCAAAGGATATTCACACGTATATTCATAGAATCGGACGTTCGGGGCGATGGGGAAGAAAAGGAATGGGTATTAATTTCGTAACTTCTAGAGATATCCGTAAGATGAGAGAAATAGAGCAATATTATAATACACAAATAGTCGAGTTGCCGGCTCAATTCGCGACGATGTAAGGCGATATATGGGTAAAATAGTATACACACCTTTGGAAATGTAACAAATATTCGTAAATAATAAAGTTAAAAAATAATTTTACTATTTAGATGGTTTCTAAGTTTGAACTACCGATATATTATTTAGAAAGTAAGGAACGGTTGGATGAAAACATTACGAGAGACCTCGAGTTACTAGAGGTAAATGAATGTAATGAAGAGAGAAATTCGATATTAAATAGGATATTTAAACCGAAATCAAAAATCGGAGTATTAAATTTACATAAACAATGTGAATATTTTACAAACAACCGATCGTATTTAAAACAAGCACAAAAGGTTCTACACCACTGGAAAGAAGATAAGCATATATCGAATAAAGTACATACATACGATAAGTTTTATGAGTTATGGAATACTATAAAAACGGATGAAAAATTCATAGATAGGTATTATTACGTAGATGTAGAGTTTTTCAAATTTTTAAACCATTCAGCGCCGTTTTTACAGCTATTAAGTATTTACAATTTAATAAGTCCAATATTAAGTTTAATTTTACCGATTATTTTATTGACGGTTCCTTTTTTTATGTTAAAATTTAATGGTATAGATATTACTATACATAGCTATTATGAAGTGTTAACTAAAATATTTTCAAAACATGCGCTAGGAAATATATTTAATATAATTGGTGATATCTCATGGGAGAAACGTATATATGCGATTGTTTCGGTTGCGTTCTATTTGTTTTCTATTTACCAGAATACACTAGTTTGCTTCCGATTCTACAATAATTTTAAGTCTATTCACGACGATTTGTTTTTACTGAGAGATTATCTTGGAATAACTATTGAAAACATGAGCATGGCCGAACAAAATATGTCGAAATATGACACATTTAAAACATTTTTACAAACGGTAACACACAATAAAATGTATTGTGTCAAGCTTCGCGACGAATTAAATAACATTACTGAGTTTAAATTGAACCCGATTACACGAAAGGTAAATGAAATAGGATATGTTATGAAACAATTCTACGAGTTCCATGTTAACCATAATATTCGCAATATATTAGAATATAGCATCGGATTCAATTCGTACATGGAACACATGAATGGTCTAGTTTCACTAAAACGAGAGAAAATAATTAACAAATGTAAATTCGGTAAGAAAACCAAAATGATTGGAGCATTTAATCCGTCTTTGTTGGGCATCGTCACAATTCAAAATGATATTCACGTAGATAAGAATATTATTATTACTGGGCCAAACGCATCTGGTAAAACGACTATACTAAAAACAATTTTGTTTAACCTGTTTTTCTCTCAATTGTATGGTTATGGGTTTTATTCTAGTGCGACTATACGTCCATACAATAAGTTACATTGTTACTTGAATATTCCAGATACGTCTGGAAGAGACAGTTTATTTCAAGCTGAAGCACGCAGATGTAAGGAAATCATGGATAGTGTCCAAGACAATACTACACACTTTTGTATCTTTGATGAATTATTTTCTGGTACAAATCCATCCGAGGCATGCGCTAGTTCATATGGGTTCATTAAATATTTAAATGAGAGAAAGAATGTAGATTTCGTATTAACAACACACCTGTTGGATATATGTAAACTGTTAGATAAAGAGGTAACGAATTCTCATATGGAGGTATCTAAGGTAGACAATTTTAATTTTAACTACACATATATTTTAAATGCGGGTGTTTCAACTATAAAGGGTGGTCTGAAAGTATTATATGATTTAGAATACCCATCATATATATTAAATATTGCGAACACGGTCATGACAAATATGTAATCAATCCGTTCATTTTTAACATAATTAAATATACTAATTATTTAATAATGTTTGATACATTAGCTAGTCCAAGTACGTTGCTATGTTTAGGAGTAGTGTTTCTATTAGTATCTCTATTGTTTTTTTATTTTAAAAGAACTACTATGCTGCTAGAAAAGGCTCAAATGGAACAAGCGAGAATTTTACAGGCATTTATTTCGAATATGGAAATGTCTCGTAATACAATATTACATGGGTCGTCGCCTTATACAGCAATTCACTCTAATTCTAATATTAAAGCACACCATGAATTTACTGATGTGCGTGATTCAAACAATGAATTAATTGATGTATCGGATGATGATAATGATGATGAAGATAGCGAGGATGATAGCGAGGATGATAGCGATGAAGATAGCGATGATGATAGCGAAAGTACATCGAACAAACACGCCGCTATTTATCCAGAGCATACTCATCTAGGTCTTCACCCAGATATCAGCACTCTACCCCATTCAAATTCAACCATAGAAGATGTAAGCATTAAAGTAATTCAATTACAAGATCATGATTTAGAAGAATTGAAAAATATAAACATTGATATATCTGATGACGACGTTACTGATTCAGATGATGATATGGATACATCTGTAGTGGAGTTAGAGCCTTTACATGAAGAACCATCCGTAAATAATAACAACATGAAGAATGGCGCTACAATGAATGATACAAAGCATATCACTAACCTATCTATTGATATTAAATCATTGAATGTACAAGCATTAAGACAGATGGCAATAGATCGACATCTAATACAAAAGGGCGATAAGTCATCAAAAAAGGATCTCATTAAGTTATTAGAGAATACAGACAAATAGTTTTTCTATATAGAGTATATACATGAGCTGGGGAACATGCTATTCCGGATCAAATAATATTCATTTTGATTTTCCACCGATAATGATGGATGGTAGAAATTTTACAAAGTGGCAACCTGGTGCTACTATTAACCAACAAATTAGAAACGAGAATAATATTAAGACAAATTGGCAATATCGCCAATTTTTAGTCAATAATGCTGATTCGATTATAAAAGCCAACTCATTAGATGCGTGTGATAATAGTTGTTATTGTCCATCTATAAGCATGGAATCAGGATCATCTAATACACCATTTTTATATACATCATGTTTAGATCAATCACAACCATTTGGTTACGAGAATAGTGATTTAAAAAATCTATATTTGTCTAGACAACAGCTTCAAAGTAGAATGGTCGCTCCGATACTTACACAAGAAGAGTATCTACAACAAAAAATTCCCAAACATAACTAATGATATATGTAGTTACAGTATACCAAAAAT